>Ga0209309_10000041_pt1 | contig 183394 bp, 166 predicted proteins | sample COGITO_mtgs_1204_2_FD_184807 | JGI IMG/M metagenome (GOLD analysis project Ga0209309, IMG submission 184807) | Pelagic marine microbial communities from North Sea - COGITO_mtgs_120412 (SPAdes) (version 2) | ecosystem: Environmental > Aquatic > Marine > Epipelagic ... | reverse complement strand
GGTCTGACAATGGCTATCAGATTGCGGGAGTGGGCGGTAGCTGCGGTGGCAGCTTATCTGGTAGTACCTACACGACCAGTGCAATTACGTCTGACTGTACGGTGGTGGCCAGTTTTGAACCTGTGCCGGTGATCACTTATAGCGTGACACCCTCTGCGGGAGCTAATGGCAGCATTAGCCCGTCGAGTATCCAGAGTGTTGTGAGTGGAGAAACGGCTCAGTTCACGCTGGGGTCTGACAATGGCTATCAGATTGCGGGAGTGGGCGGTAGCTGCGGTGGCAGCTTATCTGGTAGTACCTACACGACCAGTGCAATTACGTCTGACTGTACGGTGGTGGCCAGTTTTGAACCTGTGCCTAAGCCTGCTCGTTGCACTGGACCTGAACCATGTGTACCAGAGATTATTTCTGTAGACCGTTACGATGTGGAGAGCATGAGTGCGTCAGTGACCTTAGCTGGAAGCTCAGAAAATGATCCTACGCCACTGGAAATTTCCACCTGGTGCGTAAGCGAAGCATTACCTGATTACACCCTGTTAGCGGTAGAGAATGTGGTAGATGCCCAAAACGCGACAAGCACGGCTATACCACTGGCTGCTTCAGGAGAGCCTCCGTATCTTTGCTACTTCACGGCGGCGAATGAGGCGGGTACAAGCGAACAACCCAATTACGTTAACTATGCTAACCGCCATGCCTTTAACCACGTGACGGTAATGGCCCCTGATGATTTCCGTGAAACCATTCAGGGCAAGATTCAGCTAATGTACATTGGTCTTTTGCAACGTGCCGCCGATCGCGCGGGTCTTGCCTATTGGAGTCGAGATTTTTACAACGGTGTCTCTGTCGATGGCATTCGTGCAAGCTTTGTACCGTCGGAAGAATTCCAAACTTTCTGGGGTGATCGTGATCGGGGCGAGTTCTTGAATGCGCTGTACCGTATTTACTTTAACCGTGAACCCGACCAAGCGGGCTTTGACTACTGGGTTAGTGGCGGTGGTTCGGGTGTCCGGGTGGATCAATTGGCGCAGACCTTTATCGACGCGGCAGGGGTGGTCGATCAGCTGGCACTGGAAAATAAGGCGTTCGTCGCTAGCCACTACACCAGTTTGTATGCCAGCTATGATCGCGATGCGATCAAAGCTATCCTTGAGACGGTGGATAGCACGGAAGAGAGCGTGACTGCAGCCATTCAGGCCATTAATGAGAACTACACGGCAGCTCATTGAGGAACAACCGAGGAAAAATACCTCTTAGCCCTGCTTTTTGTTAGTCCAATAGGGATTGGACACCAACTAACTTAAGAGGTCCGAGCAATGACAGGCCGTCCTCAACAACTCATTTCACCGATATTGCTTGCAGGGCTATTGTCTCTGCCTGCGCTTGCCCAGACGGAGACGGTGGAGGAAATTTTTGCTCACTTCGGTAGCGGTGAACCTAAACGTCAACGTGTTACCATCGAAGTGACTAACGCTGTATTAGCACAAAATTCGAACAGCTAAGTGCGATCGGCTGAGCTGGGCGTTAGCCACCACGATATGGGGAAAGTCCATGCCAGAACTGCAGCACAAAGTTCATCGCCGAGCTTGCCATTTGTGTGAAGCTATTTGTGGCCTAGTTATTGAAACGAAGGGTGAGCAAATTCTGAGTATTAAAGGTGATCCTGACGATCCCCTGAGTCGTGGGCACATTTGCCCCAAAGCGGTGGCATTACAAGATATCCATACTGACCCAGATCGACTGCGCCGACCGGTAAAGCGAGTGCGTCACGATAATGGCTCGGATGAATTTGTTGCCATACCCTGGGAAGAGGCGCTTGATACCGCTGCAGCAGCACTTGTTCAATCAGTTCAGCAGCTCGGCGTGGATAGTGTCGGGGTTTATCTGGGTAATCCTACTGTTCACAACTACGGCATGATGACCCATCAGGGTGCGCTCTTTCGACACCTGAGAACACGTAATCGCTTTTCCGCAACGTCGGTCGATCAATTGCCCCATCATCTGGTGTCGATGTGGTTGTTCGGGCATAAGCTGCTATTTCCGATTCCCGATATTGACCGCAGCGACTATTTCCTCATGTTGGGTGCCAATCCGGTGGCCTCTAATGGCAGTATTTGGACGGTCCCCGACGTGCGCAAACGGATTAAGTCGCTCACCGCGCGGGGTGGGCGATTAATTGTCATTGATCCACGGAAAACCGAAACCGCTGATTTGGCCAGCGAGCATATCGCAATATCCCCCGGGACGGATGGGTGGCTGCTATTGGCCATGGTGCACAGTATTCTGGCTAATGGCTGGCAGCGGCTACGCCATTTAAGTGATTACGTTGATGGAGTCGACGCGGTAAAAGCAGCGGTCGCTGACTTCACACCGGCCGTTGCCGCGCAAAAAACCGGTATCAGCGCCGAGACCATAGAGAAAATAGCGCGCGACTTTGCCCATGCGAATGCAGGCATTTGTTATGGACGCATGGGGGTGTCAACGCAGCGCTATGGCGCGGTGTGTCAGTGGGCTATTCAGGTGCTCAATATTTTGACCGGGAACTTAGACCGCGAGGGCGGCAGCATGTTTACTTTGCCCGCTGTTGATCAGGTACAAATAACCGGTCCTGGGGGCTTTGCACGGCACGTATCCAGAGTCAGTCAGCTGCCCGAATTTGATCGTGAACTACCTGCATCGACGTTGGCCGAGGAAATCACCACGCCCGGTGAGGGCCAAATACGGGTACTGTTTACCGGCGCGGGCAATCCTGTATTGTCTACGCCCTCGGGGCACAAGCTAGAAGCAGCGCTGGGCGAGCTTGATTTTATGGTATCGCTTGATCCATGGATCAACGAGACCACCCGCCACGCCGATATTATCTTGCCCCCGACATCGCCCCTTGAACATGACCACTATGATTTGGCCTTTCATGTGAACGCCATGCGCAACACCAGTCGATTTAGCCTTGAAGTGTTTGCAAAGCCTGAGGATGCTTTGCACGACTGGGAAATATTTGAGGCGCTAGGTCAGCGTGTTGCCAGAGGGTTGGGTTTGGACAGCCAACCATCTCCTCCGCCTGACGTTATGATGGACATGGCTCTGCAGGCCGGACCCTATGGCAATGACAGCCCCGAACAGTTAAGTCTTTCTGTATTGAAAGACAGTCCTTCGGGTATAGATTTAGGGCCTCTTCAGCCGCTGCTACCCGCCCGACTAAAAACGCCGGAACAGCGTATCAACATAGCGGTGCCCGAGTGTCTGGCCGACCTTCAACGCTTATTGACAGAAGCCGACAGCCTCGAATCTTTTCGACTGATCGGCCGTCGTCATGTCCGAGACTGTAATTCTTGGATGCATAATTTTCAGCGATTGGTGAAGGGGCGCAATCGATGCACGCTGTTGGTGAATCCACTAGACGCCGATCGCGAGGGGTGGCGTACCGGCGATAGTGTTCAGGTCGCCAGTCCAGCTGGTGCGGTGGTCGTTCCCGTTGAAATTAGCCCTGACATTATGGCTGGCGTTGTCAGTCTTCCCCATGGGTACGGACATCATCGCACCGGTACAAAAATAGCTATTGCTAATAGTCACGCGGGAATCAGTTGTAATGATGTTACCGACGCACAGTATATCGACCAGTTAAGTGGTAACGCAGCGGTAAATGGCCTGCCGGTCAGCATCAGCTTGGTGTGATGTCGGTGCAGGCAGGGCAGAATTATTGCGCTACCGACCCATCATTAACGGCGTAAATGCCGGTATAATAGCGTCAGGTTTGATAAGGGCACCTTCATGACAGCAAAGTTAATACCCACGGTGCAGGTGAGCAGTGGTGATAAATTTGTCAATGATCATGGCATCAGAGCGATTAAAGATGGCATCAAGCGATCAGCGATGCCTATGGATGCGCTTGCCAAGCCTGACTGGCTGCGCATGCGTATTAAGAGCAGCCCCACCTTTGATAAGGTGCGGGGCATCGTCCATGCGCATCGATTGGCGACTGTCTGTGAGGAGGCCAAGTGTCCGAATATGAGCGAGTGCTGGAGTGCCGGCACCGCCACCATCATGCTCATGGGCGACGTGTGCACCCGGGCTTGCCAATTTTGCTCGGTGAATACCGGCAATCCCCAAGGTTGGCTGGACTCTGAGGAACCGGCCAACACAGCCCGTGCGGTACAACTGATGGGCTTGAAATATGTAGTGCTGACGTCGGTCAATCGTGATGACTTAGACGATGGCGGGGCAGGGCACTACGCGGCTGTCGTGCAGGCGGTCAAGGCACTCAACCCCGGTACAGCAGTCGAGGCTTTGACCCCCGACTTTTTAGGCAACCTGCAGGCCGTCGATGTTCTTTTGGCATCGGGTATTGAGGTGTTCGCGCAAAACATAGAAACCGTTGAGCGTTTGACCCACCCCGTCAGGGATCCACGTGCTGGCTACCAGCAAACTCTGGACGTATTGGCGAGAAGCAAGACGATCCGAACTGATATTATTAGCAAAACGTCATTGATGCTCGGATTAGGCGAAACCGAGGATGAGCTCAAGCGCTGCATGGATGACTGTCGAACTCACCATGTCGACGTGTTGACCTTGGGGCAGTACTTACCACCAACACGCAATCACTATCCCATCGCTCGCTACGTCACACCCGATGAATTTGAACGTTATCGCGGCTGGGGGTTAGAGAGGGGCTTTCGCGAGGTGGTATCAGGTGCCTTCGTTCGCTCAAGCTACCGAGCTGAGCGAGTGTTGGCCGGCAACAACGTTGGCTTAGATCAATGACAGAAGATGCGTCAATTGATCGTAAACGCCTGCTGTATTTGACGGCAGCGCAGATCACTCAGGGTGACAAATTGTTGTCGATCTTCAGTCGGCTGGCGATTGGGATACTGAGCCGAAACTTTGACGTTTCCATTGCCGTGGTTGGCGCCGCGACTCCAGCCGCCATGAATAGGCTACGCGAGGATCTAGGGGCTTCAAGGATTACTGGCGGCTTTGAGCCGAGCAAGGCCGATCGCAAGGTCGATCAGCGCGTTCGTTCACTGATGAAAAGCCACCATGGCTCCTCCTTGGTTAACGCCCGACTACAGCGCGTGGTCCAACAGATGGCCAAACACTTTGATGGTATTGTTTTGGATGCCTTCGCGGCTTGGCCATACCGACCAGTATCTGACACGCCCGTGGTATTTCTACTTGACGGCCTGGAGACCGCTCGTTTTAGTGATACCAAGTTGATGGGAATTTGGCAGCGCCACCGCGTTAGAGACTACAAGCTTGAGGTGCTCAATACAGTAGCCAGCATTTATGCCCCGAGAGAGCTGGCGTTGGAGCTATCGCATCAAGGAGTGCCCATGCGATCTTTGCGGGGTAGCTTAAGTCGACCTTCGATAGCCGCCCCGACAATGGGCAGCGCAGATTTCCATTTGACAGAGGCCAGAATCGGCTACAGTGGGTATCTGGCTGACGATAGCAATCTGGCCAGCTTGTACTGGTTTCTCGATGAGGTCTGGCCGTCACTCAAGCAGACAATCCCGAAGATTGAGTTCCATATTGCCGGGCGTGCGCCGCAACAGGCACTCTACGATAAAATTGCTTCCGATGACGCCATTGTCCTCCATGGCGGGATGACAGACCGGGCACTGTTGGATGCCCGCTGTCGACTCATCGTCGAACCGCTACTGTATGAAGGCCATGTCGATGCTAAGTTGATCAGTGGCATGGCCCGGGGTCTACCGGTTATCACCACTCAACACGCCTTGAGCCGGGGGCATCTCAGCATTCAAAGCGGTGTGAAGGCGGCGCCTTCGGCAGAGGATATGGTGGTGCTCATTGAGCAGCTCATGAGCGAATCGAAAGGTTGGCAGAGTTTGGTAGATACCGCCGCTGTCATCGTTCAAGAACAGCTCAATGCCACCGAACTTGTGCATCAGTTACGAAGAGATTTATTACACAATTTATCAGCTAGTGGCGCCGGTGAATAACCGGTAGTTGCTGAGAGTCTACTATGTCGACAGAGTTTGCAAGAATTGGTTTGTTGGGTCGGCGAGAGCACCCAGGGGTGGCCCAAATTGTCGCTGATCTACTTAAGCTGCTGGACAGCCGTGGTGTTGAAGTCATCATGGAAGACCGGTTGGCGACCTTGGCACACTTTGAGAAAAGAGCGATGAAGTCCCGGGAGGTGATTGGTGAAATTGTCGATCTGGCTATTGTTATTGGTGGCGATGGCTCTTTGCTGAGTGCCGCACGGACGCTGGTTCGACACGAAACCCCGGTCATAGGGATTAACCGCGGGCGCTTGGGCTTTTTGACTGACGTGAGTCCTGACGATTTAATGACGCAGGTCAATGCAGTGCTCGATGGTAAATACACCCGAGACTCACGATTTCTGTTAGATGTGCACGTTTGTCGCGGCGATGAAGTCATAGGGCAAGCCGAAGCCCTCAATGATGTTGTCGTGAATTCGGGGGCCTCTGCGCAAATGGTTGAATTTGAACTGACCATTGACGGCGAATTCGTTTATCGAATAAATGCCGACGGACTAATTTTATCGTCACCAACAGGATCCACTGCTTATTCGATGTCTGGCGGCGGTCCCATCATGAACCCGGCGCTAGATGCGATGGCAATCGTACCCATGTTCCCTCACTCGTTGACCAGCCGTCCCATCGTCGTCCATGGTGACGCTGAGATCCGTATCGATGTTGTCTCGCGAAACCAAATTCATCCGCCAGTGACCTGCGATGGTCAAGTATCGTTGACTGCGCTGCCCGGTGATGCAGTCGTCGTCCGAAAGAAAAAAGAGCGATTAACCCTGCTTCACCCACCGGGATATAGTTTTTACGCAAGCTGTCGAGACAAGCTTCGGTGGGCAGATACCCTTGCTAAATAAGCTGCAAAAGAGTCCAGTCTCCTTCGCTTTGATTGCGGTCAGTGCGATCATATTCCTCCTTTTTCACCAGTTGCAGTGGGTTAGTTTGCTGCAGGTATTCAATTTTGTGCCTTTCAGTGCCACGACGTCTGGCCCTCAATTCGGCGAACCCGGCGATTGGTGGCGATTCGTGACGCCCGCTTTTCTACATTTCGGCTGGATGCACTTAGTCTTCAACAGTTTGTGGGTTTGGGAATTTGGGCGCCGAATTGAATGCCGGATTGGCTCTTTGAATGTACTGGGTTTCGTGCTCGTTTCCGCCATATTTAGCAACAGCATTGAGTACTTTGTTTCTGGCCCCGCTGTTTTTGGAGGGATGTCCGGGGTTGTTTATGCGATGCTCGGATTTATTGGCACGGGTAACGCAGTCCGACCGCATTGGTTGGAACCGGTACCGCCAGCGCTTATGATTTTCATGCTGATTTGGCTGTTCATCGGATTGACCGGCACTTTGCGTTTCGTGGGTGTGGGTGCGATTGCCAATGGCGCGCACTTTGGAGGGCTGGTCATTGGTTCTATTTTGGGTGGTGTCATTGGGCTTCTGTCTCGAGTAACGAGATCCTCATAGGGAGTACGTCTTGTCTAATCCTTATACTGAGGCCATTAAAGGGATGGGTCGAGAGGTCTATGACAGTATGCTCAATGCACTGCAAACTGGCCGGTGGCCAGACGGTCGGCTCATCACCTCAAAACAGCGTGAGCACTGCATGCAGGCAGTCATTAGCTGGGGCGAGTTAAACCTTCCCCGAGATAAGCGGATTGGCTATATCGATAAAGCACATAAAGCCAGTGACAGTCATGATGATGCTCAGCCCATTAAATGGCGACAAAATGAGGAAGACCTGTGACTTTTATTTCCGGGGCGGTTCGAAAAATGCGCGCAACATTGAGCGATCCTGTGCTTTATCAATGGGTCGCTGGCGAGCAAACTGTTGAGCTGAATCAGTATTTGGGTCAATCACTGAGCATCAATTTTCTCGGCACCATCCATTGTGTGCACTGTCATCGGTTGACCAAAAAGAGCTTTAATCAGGGCTATTGTTACCCTTGCTTTCGCGACTTAGCCCAGTGTGACACGTGTATCATGAAGCCCGAAAAATGCCATTTTGCAGAGGGTACTTGCCGAGAGCCGGAATGGGGCGAGGCCAATTGTAATATCGAACATTATGTCTATCTATCCCACACCTCGAGCGTCAAGGTCGGTATTACCCGAGGCACGCAAATTCCTACCCGTTGGATAGATCAGGGAGCCACCCAAGCTCGAGCCATTGCCCGCGTTGCGACACGCTATCAGTCTGGATTAATAGAAGTATTATTAGGACAGCACATCGGCGACAAGACCGCCTGGCAAACTATGCTCAAAGGGAACGGTGAACCTCTCGATTTGGCTGCTAAGCAGGCTGAGCTTGCCGAGCTGTGTGCTGAGGGCCTGGCAAGTCTGCAGCAGCAATTTGGACTAAATGCTATTCATTGGATCGAGGAGGGCGAAGATATCGCTATTAATTTCCCGGTGCTTGAGTGGCCAGCAAAAATAAAAGCCCATAACTTGGATAAAACCCCGGAGATTTCAGGCACGCTACTGGGGATTAAAGGGCAATATTTAATGCTGGATACGGGCGTGATCAATATCCGTAAATACGGTGGTTATAATCTAGAACTAAAGGTGAAGGGCTAATGCGCGACGGCACGCCAAAGGCGATATACCGCAAAGATTATCAACCTCCAGTGTTTTTGGTGACAGAGGTCGACATGTGTGTCCAGCTGTTCGACGGCTTTAGTCTCGTCGAAACCCATATGAGCCTTAAGCGTCAAGGTAAGCAAGGCGCTGCATTAACTTTGGACGGTGAAGCATTAGCACTTGAATACATTGCTATCGATGGCGCCGAGTTATCCGCGGAGCAATTTATTTATGACGGGCACGTTTTAACAATACCCGAATTAGCCGACACCTTGCGGCTGACCACTCGAGTTAGAATTTACCCGGAAGACAACACATCGCTAGAAGGTCTGTATCGCTCGCGTACGATGTATTGCACGCAGTGTGAGGCTGAGGGCTTTCGAAAAATCACCTTTTATCCGGATCGCCCTGATGTCCTAGCCATCTTTACCGTGGCCCTTGAAGCCGATGCAGCATCTTGTCCTGTGCTGTTGAGCAACGGTAACCTGATGAGTTCCGAGTCACTAGCCAATGGCCGGCACAGGGCTGTTTGGCATGACCCTTGGCCCAAGCCATGCTACTTGTTTGCGATGGTAGCGGGGGAGCTTGACTGTGTGCGGGATTCCTTCACCACGGTTTCCGGTCGAGACGTGTCCTTGCATATATATGTCGAAGCTAAAGACCGTGACTATTGTGGTCATGCCATGGAATCACTCAAGCAGTCAATGCGTTGGGATGAACAGGTTTATGGGCTGGAGTACGACCTTGATCTGTTTAATATTGTTGCCGTTGACGATTTTAATATGGGCGCAATGGAAAATAAAAGTTTGAACGTGTTCAACACCTCGTGCGTGTTGGCGGCCCCGCATATTACCACCGACAGTGGTTATCAACGCGTCGAGGCGATCGTAGCGCATGAATACTTCCACAATTACTCCGGTAACCGCGTCACCTGTCGAGATTGGTTTCAGCTTAGCTTAAAAGAAGGCTTTACCGTTTTTAGGGATGCTGAATTTTCTTCTGATATGAATTCTAGGGGCGTCAAGCGAGTGGAGGACGTGCAGTTTTTACGCACTCATCAGTTCGCCGAGGACTCAGGTCCAATGGCGCACCCGATCCGACCCGATAGCTTCATAGAGATATCAAATTTTTATACCTTAACCGTCTACGAAAAAGGCGCTGAGATTGTACGTATGCTGCATACCTTGCTGGGACACGAAATGTTCATTGCTGGGGCCAAGTATTATTTTGATCACTACGATGGTCAGGCTGTTACCTGCGATGATTTTGTTGTTGCTATGGAAAGCGCCTCCGGGAGAGATCTACAGCAATTCAGGCGGTGGTATGAGCAGGCGGGTACACCGGAAGTGTCGGTATCCGCTGCCTATGATCCCCAGGAGCAACGCTATACCTTGTCTATACGACAATCGAATAATGACGCGTCGGGCAATCAGCAGCCGCCGTTACATATTCCCTTTGCCCTAGGCCTGTTGGTGGACGGCAAGCCAATCGAACTCAGCCCTTCATCAACCACTCAACTGTTAGAGCTCAGCGAGCCTGAACATCAGTTTGTCTTTGAGAACATCACCCAACCACCCGTGCCATCGCTGCTTCGAGGTTTTTCGGCGCCGATCCGATTGCAGATGGATCAGTCTGAGGATGATCTTCAAATACTGATGGCTGGCGACGACGACGACTTTGTGCGGTGGGATGCCTTTCAGCGCTATGCGACTAAAGTGATCGACGACGTGGCGGCGGGCGGCAAGGTCGCCGACGGCTTTATTGCGGCCTATGCGCGAGCAATGACTATGGAGATTGAGCCCGCCGTGAAAGCGCAATTACTCAGCTTGCCGACCGAAGAATACCTCGCTGACATTGCAGCAAGCCGCGGATTGGTGGACGTATTTGCCATTCGCCACGGCCGCGAACGAGTCAAACATACCTTAGGCAGCCAGTTCGCTAGCGAATGGCAGTGGATTTATGATGCCATGAAAGTCACTGATGCCTATCGAGCAAGCGGTGAGCAAGTTGGCAAACGCGCGCTGGGACAGTTAGCGTTTGATTTTCTTGGCTGTGCGAATGCAGTGCCGTTCAATGCTGCTGAAGACATGCTGGTTGGAGCTGATAATCTCACTGAGCGTATGGCAGCACTGCGGCAACTACTTTTCCTCAACGAAGGTGAAGTGGCGAGGGATGCACTTGAGGTGTTTTATAACCAGTGGAAGCATGAAGCATTGGTGATCAATCAGTGGTTTAGCCTACAGGCACAATGCCCTACCAGCGAGACAGTCGACCGAGTTAGGCATCTACAGGAGCATGAAGCCTTTGATTGGCGCAACCCCAATAAAATTCGGGCACTCATTGGCGCCTTCGCCAATGGCAATCCTGTGGCCTTTCATCGGCGAGATGGTGCCGGTTACCAATTGTTAGCCGATGCTATTATTCGCCTCCAGGGAGTCAATCCCCAGGTCGCTGCGCGATTATGTGGCCCCTTAACGCGCTTCAAGCGCTATGCGCACGGTGAGGCGCTCATGAAAGCGCAATTGCTTGGTATTGCCGCTGTGCCGGATTTATCTCGAGATGTCTTTGAGGTGGTCGAGCGTTCATTGGCGGACTAGTGCAGCGGTGAACGATCAGCAATGCTTACTGTACGACGGTCACGGGTCTGTAGCGCTCAAAAATGGCTTCTAGATCACGATGCTGTGCCAGAAAGGCTTGCAGTACTTGAGGATGAAAGTGATCAGGGCTTGATTTGCTGTCGCCGTCAATAATGATTTCCATGGCCACATGATGCGGAAGTGCATCGCGGTAAGGACGTGGCGAGCGCAAGTTATCGTAAGTATCAACGACATGCACGACGGCAGCTTCAATAGCTATTTCATCGTCTCGTAGCCCGTTGGGATAGCCCGTGCCATCATAGTTTTCATGATGTTGTGCAGCAATGACGGCGGCAAGTGTGAACACCGGATCTTTTGAGTAGGAGAGAAAGTCTGCACCGATCTGGGTATGGGCTTTGGTGGTTTCAAACTCTTTTTTAGTGAGTTCTCTCTCTGCGTTGTAGAGTTTGTCAGGACCGTTTATTTTCCCCACGTCATGCATCATAGAAGCGAAGCGAATAATCCGTGTTTGTGCCTGATCGAACCCCAGCCGGCTTGCCAAGCACCCGGACATTTCACCGATACGCTGTACGTGGAGTTCGATGCCGTCAACGTAGTGCTCCGCCGATAAGGCCAGCATCTCAAGCGCGGTACCAAAACCGCCATTTAGCTCTTCGGTCAATCGAGAAATTTGCTTGGTCTTCGACGCCACTTGGTCTTCGAGCGTCTCTCGCTGAATGCGGCGGTAGCGTCGTTGATTGACGCTATCTTTGGCTCGCTGGAGCTCTTCCAGTAATTGATCGACAACAATCGGTTTGAACAGGAATGAAAAAGCATCGAGTTTCAGTGCCGACACCACGGATTCACTGTCGTTATTGCCAGTAATAAAAATGGATTCATAGACCCTATCGCTGGCGACATCGATTTTACGCACAGCATCGAGTGTCTGTAAGCCTGTGCAGCGGGGCATTCGTATGTCTAGCAGTAGTACTTCAATGTCAATATCGTCACGGAACTTTTCAAAGGCCTCGATGCCGTCGCCGGCGGTAACGACGGTATAGCCCTCTTCTGTCAGCAGATCCTGAAGTTCTGTGCGCACCTGCGCATCGTCCTCTGCCAGTAGAAGCTTCATTTGCTCGTTCCATGATTGATTAATATTACCGTCGATGTCAGCATTTTTTTTGACTGTAAGGTCAGGCTAAACGGACGTAAGATGATACACCTATTTACAAGCCGATGAAGTAATTTCCTTCATTTGGCCGGGCAAAAATGACAACGCCATACGGTATAAGAGAACATGTTTGGCCGCTCAGTCGCGCTTATCGTATTAGGCGCCCACGTCGCCCAGGCCGCCGAGGGATTGGCCGCTACCGGAGGTGAAAGGTGCTCGACTACAGTGGAGAAATAGCCACTATCGGTAGTGGTCGTCAAGCCACAGGTCTCAGGTCGATGGATACAGGGTAAGCGCCTCGCTGTCACTCTGCTTGACTTTCTCGCATTGGTCCTTCACCAAACCAAAGAGCTTGTCGCCTTGCCAGGACTCTTGAGTATCGCTCCACAGCAACGTATCAAGCCACCGGATCTCGTCACTGAGGGCTGAATCCACATGCTGGGCAAGGACCGATAGGGTCGGCGCAGTGTCAACATCTAGCCAACCTTGGCCCCAAACAAGAAGCGCTTGGCGTGCCTGCCAAGGGTTGTTACCGCTGCAGGCTAAGCGCAGTGCAACGAGGTCTCGACTGCTGATGTGGCCTGAGTTCGTCAATGATGGGCTGGTGTTCTGACGTCGCCGTTGCGCGTGGAAAAGCCTCCAGCCCATGAACGCCGCCAATGTCCAACCCAGGGCGCTCAGCAACTGCCATAGCCACACCGGGTTATTGGAAAGAGCAGCATCCAGGACGCTATCATCCGCTACTCCCGCCGGGGTCGACTCGACCGTCGCGCTGAGGGTGGGGAGAATATTAATAGCGACTGGTGGGATCCGAGCTATTTCTAAGGTGTCAGATTCAGTGTTCCACCAAGGAATCACCAGTTCAGGAAGCGTCCAGTTACCTGGATTAGTCGCTACCAATGCCTCGCTTTGCAATCGATAGCCTTCAATGCCTGTTGGCAGCTCGCGCTGTTCAATGGTTTCTTGGTCGGGGTAAAATTTCAAGCCCGGTAGCGCTCGACTTGCCATCAGGGTGGTAATAGGGGGCAACTGGCTACCCTGTAGGCCCTCGGCGCTCATTTCGAAGGTACGAGTGGATGAATCTCCCACCGTTAGCTGATCTGGTGCGTTACTCCAGCGGCTGGCAAGGTTCAGCTGACGAGCAGGCAGCCATACCGAACCAGGAAAGCTGGCGGGTACTGGCTTGACATTGATGGTAATGGGCTTCGATTCGAGCGCGATTCGACGGCCTAGGCGGGCACCTAACAGTGATCGCCCGGGTAATAATTCGCGACCCGAAAAAGTGATGGCGGGGATGGTAAGTGGGCCTGACTGCTGGGGAAAGATAGCGTAACGGAGCTCTGTCACTTGCCACAGTCTCCCCCCCGTACGTCGTTGGTAGCTTTTTTGTTCGAGGGTTTCTACGTAAGCATTGCTAATGTCTAGCTCCGAGATTGCTCGGTTATCGAGATTGATCGCCTGTTGCAGTGTAATACTGAAGATCAGTTCGGCTTGCACATACACTTCTTCATTATTAGCGCTGGCATCAAAGTACACGACCTCATCACCGACATTGACGGTCGACTGAGGACTCACCTTTATACGGATGGGCGTCGTTTGCCGACCCCCGTAGGTGAGCGCCGGAATGGTGAGCAGGCCGTCGCGTTTTGGAGCCAAATCGAGCTCGAGTGTGCGTGTAACGTTGCGCTCTCCACCAATAATTCTGGCGCTGGTGGCGCTGGAGCGCTGAAGAATATCAAAGCTGGTTTCTAGCTGGGTCAAATCTATGTTGTCAGGCAGCTCATCTTCATTGGCAGTCACGGTTAAGCGTAATGTTTCACCCATGGCTATATCGCTACGATCGACGCTAGCATCAATGCGCGCATCAGCGGTGGAGATCGCGGCGAAGCTACCGAGGAGCAGCCAAAAGACAGTCAGCCAATTACCAGCGAATATCTTCATCGGGTTCCTCTCCTTGACGGAGTCGCTGAATAGTTTCATAACGGAATTTGCGCCGCAATAAACCCCCGGGGTCATCGGGAACACGGCGCAGCCATTGTTCGAGCGCTTGCTGCTCCTCAAGCGCTTCATCAAAGGTAGACATCTGGGCTTCGGTCTCCGATTGCAAGGCTTTTTCCATCGCCTCGCTCATAGCGTCCGAGCTTTGGGGAGTGTCTTCGCTTCCAGGCTGGCCCTCTTGGTTATCCCCGTCGGTGTTTTCTGGCTGTCCGTCTCCCTGCGAACCACTCTCGGATTGCTCGTTGTTATTGCGCTCGTCTTGATCTTGTGAGCTGGCGTCTTCGCTCTCGTTGTCCGATTGATGTTGAGCGTCACTGTTCTCTGAGTCGGCTGTGGAGTTCTCTGGATTCTCAGATTGCTGCTCGCCATTATCGCCCTGTTCTGATGATTGGTTTTCTTGTTGCTGCAGCAGTTGCGCTACGATGTCTCGATTTCGCAACGCGTCATCGGCGTTGGGCTCGAGGCCCAGTGCTTCATCGTAGGCCTTTAAGGCCTGCTCATAGTCGCCGGCTACCGCTAATGCATTGGCTTTATTGTAAAGGCTGCTAGCGTCAGCGGCCGCGCCAAAACTCTCGGCGGCTTCTAGCCAATTTTTGGCCTGAAAATGCGCGGTTCCGCGCCATTGTGAATCCTCAAATAGCTCAGCTGCAGCCTGTGGGTTGCCTTGTTGTAGCAGTGTGCTTGCTTGCTGGTCTGGGGTCTGCCAAAGGCTACCAAGAGATTGGGCCGTTAGCGGGTCGCTGTACAGCAATGGAGCGAGGAGCAGCAACGCCATCACGCCGCGCCTAAAGAGTGGAAGCGCGCATAAAGCCAAGAGCAGGGCTAGCCAGTTACCCTGATCAAGCCAAGCATCGGTTTTACGGTCCAACTGGATCTCCCCGGAATCTGTCAGTGAGGGGGTCATCATCACATGGCGTAGGTCACTGTCGTCCAGCGCGACGGTAGCGTAGCGCCCATCGAGATCAGCGGCAATTGTTTCAAGGTCAGAGATAGGGAGTCCGGGGATCACGATGTCGCCCGCATTGTCTCGAATAAAGCCGCCATCTGCTCGGGGAATAGGCGCGCCCGACCGCGTGCCCATGCCCAGTATGCCGATAACCGCGTTGGCATCATTCAAGGCGCTGATAACATCATCTGGCTCAAACTTGGGCATGTCATCGGTCAGTAAAAGGATTTGACCGCTAGCCACACCTGCGCTAACGAGGAGATCAGCGGCGGTTTTAATAGCGGCTGTCGCATTCGAGCCGGGCAGCGGCATGATACTCGGATCGAGCGCGGGCAGTAAATTTTCGATAGTTCGCCGGTCATCGGTCAGAGGTGCGACGACGTGAGCGTCGCCGGCATACGCGACCATTCCGGTTACCCCCTCACTGCGCTCTGCCAGCAGGTCCCTGATTTTTTGTCGTGCGCGTCGGATGCGACTAGGCTGGGTATCCGTGGCGGCCATAGAGGCACTGAGATCGAGGACGATGACCAGTGCATCCGCTCGTTGAAAAACCGGTAAGTCGACTTTGCTCAGGCTAGGGCCGGCAATGGCGGCTACCGCCATGATCATAATGAGCACAATGAAACCATGGTTATGACTGCGTTGACTCGTGTTTTGATCAGCGAGGACGTGCTCGATCAAGTCGGGGTCGATTGCGGTTCGCCACGTGCCCGCGCGTTGGGTCGCCCGCCACAGAAGCAGTGATGCCGGTATCACAATAAGCAGCAACCAAAAGGCCTCTGGGCGAAGTAAATGTAAGCCATCAGCGGTCATCGGCCAACCGCCGTCGGTGATGGAGCGGATGCACGGGCTCGCGCTGGCAGGCTTCGTTGCACGATCATCAGCAGTGCAGCGAGTAGCGCGGCAGCGATCGGAATAAAACTCAGGGAACGGATCGGCCTAAAGGTGGATGTTGCCTGCTCTATAGGCTCTAGCTCGTCGAGTAATTGATAGATACTTTGCAGCTCAGCAGGATTTCGGGCGCGGAAATAGCGCCCTCCAGTGGCGAGGGCGATGGCGTTGAGTAGGGCCTCATCAATCTCTCCTGAACCGCTGTTTCGGTTACCCAGCCGTCGACTTATACCAATCGTGTAGATTTTGACCTTCATTTCAGAAGCCAGCGCTGTAGCCTCCATGGGGTCGACCGTGCTGGCGGTATCCTGACCGTCGGTGAGCAAAATCAGGATCCGTGAGTCAACGGGTCTCTCGCGCAATCGCTTAATCGCTAGCCCCAGAGCATCGCCAATGGCAGTATCCTCGCCCGCAAATCCCAGCTGCGCCTCACGGATAAACTGGGTGATGGTCGTGACGTCGAAGGACAGGGGGGCTTGGACATACGCTTTCGTACCAAACAGTATTAATCCCACCCGATCACCGGCGCGCCGCTCCGTAAAGTCAGCTGCGATAGCTTTTACCGCCTCGATACGTGAAACAAGCCGATTACCGACTTGCATATCTTCTATTTGCATACTGCCTGATAAATCCAGGGCCAACATTAAATCTCGCCCAGAATTGGGTAGCTCAATGGCTTCGCCTACCCACTGAGGTCGAGCCGCTGCAAGGAGTAATAAGCACCAAATGAGCCAGAGTAATAACAGTGCATTCCACCGTCCTTGACCCTCAAGGCGCCGACCTGTGCTGAGACGACGCCAGCGATGCGCAAAAGGCGCGCTAATCGCGGCCTCACCAGCACTCACTACCGCAGGGAATAAGCGCATCAGCAAGGGTAGGGGAGCTAAGGCGAGAAGCCAGGGAAAGGCGAGCTCAATCATGCGCCCGCCGGTGTTTTTTAATCCAGGATCGGGTCACAGCAAGCAGCTGAGCCGACGCGGGAATATCCGGATGATGATAAATCGTAGCTAACTCAGTAAAATCCTGCTTGCCGCTCGGCTTCCCGGCACTGGCTGCCAGAAATGCTAACCAGGCATCTCCCGCGAGGTTTGCCACTTCCTCTGTTGGCCAGCACTGCAGCGCCACGGTCTTTAACAAGCGATTGATTTCCGCAACCGAGAGGGGCTCAGCAGCAGAAAAACCATCCAGTGTTTTTAGCGCGAGCCTTCGATAACGGGCATTCCGATAACGACGCCATTGCCAAACACCGGCAGCAGCGCCGCCGAACAAGAGGAGAGCGGCGAGCAACCACCAGCCAATAGCCGGAGGCCACCAACCAATAGTCGTAGGCTGACGTAAGGGCGCGAGTTGGTTGAGTAGCGTCTCTGGATCCACGGTCAGTTATCTACCTGGGAAGTAGCGCTGTAATACGGCGAGAGGTGGCGCAGCGGTGGACAGCTCGAGCATGGGTATTCGCAAGCTTTGCAGCATAGCCAGCAGGTTGTTACGGGCCTGCAAATAATCGTCTCTATAGCGCGCGCGCAGCTGCTCACTCGACGTGTCGAGCGAGCTACGACCTAATTGATCCGCAATGACATAGCGACCGGCTCGGGGGAGCTGTTGTTCTAGGGGGTCACTGATGGCGACGGCGGTAAGCTGTACATGACGACTAAGGCGGCGAAAATTTTCAATGGCCTCTGCTGTCAGGGCGTCGTGAAAGTCACTGACCAGAAAAACGCTGCTGCCCGGTCGAGCGATGCGTTGCAGTTGTCGCAAATGATCTGCGAAGCTCATGTCGATCTGAGAATCACTTCGCTGATCATCAATGGTTTGAATATCACCCACAAAGCGGAGGACCGAACGGCGAGATCGCTGAGGTCTAACATCTAGGGCTTTATCCCCGGCGTAAACCATTGAACCAACCCGCTCGCCGCGTTCGAGAGCTGACCACAGCAGGGTGCTGGCCACCTGCGCGGCTAATACAGATTTGAAGCAGTTCCGTGAGCCAAAGCGCATGGGTTGGCGCAGATCGAGGGTCACTAGGACAGGTCGTTCGCGCTCTTCATGAAAGAGTTTCGTGTGTGGCTCACCGCTGCGCGCGGTGACTCGCCAGTCTATCGATCGAATGTCGTCACCGGCTGCATATTGACGGACCTCATCGAACTCTACGCCGCGGCCTCGACGGGCAGAGCGCTTGGCGCCTGCTAGCTGCGCGAGCGCCCGGGTTGAGCGTGTGACGTTAATATGGCGGGCAACAAAGCGCGCGGCAATAAGCGCTGCGGGATCGATGACCGCACCTTTGACGGGCGCATCTAACGGGATAGGCATTCGATTAGCCGACCGGAACCGTTTGAAGTAGGCGCTCAACGCAGCTGACGCTGGTTACGCCTGAGGCCTCAGCTTCAAAAGACACAATCAGTCGGTGCTTTAAGCAATCCATGGTGACTGCTTGCACGTCATCGGGACTGACATAGTCGCGGCCTTGCAGATAAGCATTGGCGCGTGCACATCGATCGAGGGCAATCGTCGCTCGCGGGCTGGCGCCAAACTCAAGCCATGAAGCCAGTTCCGCATCATAGGCCTTGGCTTGTCGGGTCGCGATAACCAGCTGCACAATATACTCTTCAACCGCCGGCGCCATATGAATCCTTAAGACCGCCTGCCGGGCTGCAAAAATCGCCGCTTGCGAAATTTGTCCAGGTACCGACGCGGCGTCCCCACTTGCCTCATGGCGCGCTAGCTTTAAGATAAGCGCCTCGGCTTTGGTGTCTGGGTACTTGACATTAACTTGCATAAGAAACCGGTCGAGCTGTGCCTCCGGGAGCGGGTAGGTGCCCTCTTGTTCGATGGGATTTTGCGTGGCCATGACCAAGAAAAGCTCGGGTAGTGGATAGGTTCTCGTGCCAATACTGACTTGCCGTTCGGCCATCGCTTCGAGCAACGCTGACTGAACTTTTGCCGGCGCACGATTGATTTCGTCCGCGAGAATGAGATTGTTAAAGATGGGGCCTTGTTGAAACTCGAAAACCCCCTGCTGCGGGCGAAAGATGTCGGAGCCGGTAATATCGCCCGGCAATAAGTCAGGCGTAAATTGTACTCGGTGGAAGCTCCCCTCGACCCCTTCGGACATCTGCTTGATAGCACGGGTTTTCGCTAAACCAGGTGCGCCCTCTACCAGTAGGTGGCCATCAGCGAGCAGCGCTATTAACAGCTTGTGGATCAGATCTTCTTGGCCAATAATCTGGCTGCCCAGCCATTGCTCGAGTTGTTGAAGTGGGGTCGTTGTCACGATGCTTGCTCCGCCGAATCAAGGGCACACTATGATGGCATTTATGACAAATACAACCCCTCAAAGTTCGGCAATCAGCGACAGTGTCAGCGATATTGACCCGCCAACGTTTAAGCGAGGTGGTCAAAACCCGGACAGTTTATGACATCCCGTCGCACTGTTCAGACCATCCCATTGATCGGCTCGGCCCTCTCGCCAACCTTGCATCCAATTAAACTGCTGCTGACCGAGGTTATGTGGACACAGTTCACTTGAGCGGCCTGATAAGCCCATTTGATAGCCTTTTTCAAAGGCACGTTGATTCATATCACGCTTTGGTCTTTTCATAATAAGTCCCCAACAGTGGCGGATGACACCCGCAGTCGATGGCGCTGGCTTACCAGAATCACACCCAGTGGGTGTCGGGAGGGTTTTTGAGCTTGTGTGGAGTTGGCTGAGAAGACGCTCAGCGTGGGAAACGGGCGAGGCGCACGAGACTGGCTCAGCAGGTATTGCGATCTAAACCATCGCCGTGCACCCGCAAGGAGACGAGTAGCCTGCATACCCTTCACCTTAGTGAGCGCGGGTATAAAAGTCGAAAACTTTTTTGTTCTAAGGACAGCAGATTTCTGGCAGCTAACATAATATGAGCGTAGAGGTTATCTGAATATTGGCCACTAAGATGAAAAAAAGTCAGCGGTTAGTAATGCTATAAAAAATCTTAAAAATAGACGAAAGACGTCATAATTCGCGAAATTTTGGGATTTTATGCTCATTTTACCGCTAATATTTAGAGGGCTTTTTCCTGCCTATCTTGCGACGAATGCGTATAAATGCGTCGAAGCGGACTGCGGAAGCCGAGACAGGTGGACTGCCCATCGGTTAAGGTTGGTAGCGCCACCACGCGCCATGGGTGGGTGAAAGAACACCCATGCTTGCACATAGGGTCACACCATCGTCTTAAGGAAACGCCCGATAAACGCCGTTAGTCTTACAGTAGACTCAGTTGAGAGGAATCAATCATGGCGAGTGTTCAACCATCTACCACCACTGCATCAGCGGCTTCTAGCGCCCAACCAGGGCGCCACCCTGTAGCGTTCAGCGTAATGACCACGGTCTTCTTCATGTGGGGATTTATCACGTGTTTGAACGACATACTCATTCCTCACCTCAAAGGATCATTTAACCTTAACTACACGCAAGCGATGCTGGTGCAGTTCTGTTTCTTTGGGGCGTATTTCATCTGCTCCGTTCCAGCGGGCAAGATTTTGCACCGAGTAGGCTACAAGCGGGGCGTCATGCTTGGTTTAGCCATTGCTGGGGTGGGTGCATTGTTGTTTTATCCCGCTGCTGAGTTGGCGCAGTATTGGCTGTTTCTCGCGGCGTTATTTGTACTAGCCTCGGGAATTACGCTGTTACAAGTGGCGGCTAATCCGTATGTGGTCGCCTTAGGCCCCTCGGCGACGTCCGCGAGTCGGTTGAACCTAGCGCAAGCATTTAATTCTTTAGGTACGACGGTGGCGCCAATTATTGGTGGTGCCCTTATTTTTACCGGGATTGAAGCGGCCACCGCTGCTGAAGATGCCGCTTCGGTGCAGCTCCCTTATGTGGGTTTGGCGTTGGCGTTATTTGCCATTGCCGTTGTGTTGGGCTTCATCAAAATGCCCACGCTGCGCGATGAGGAAGAGCAAACAGCAGAGCCCGCAAAGCTTGCGGAGGCATTGTCCCATCGCCACCTGTTATTCGGTGTTATCGCTATTTTTCTTTACGTTGGTGGCGAGGTGGCTATTGGTAGCTTCTTGGTCAATTTCCTCGGTCAGGAAGACGTTGCCGGGCTTTCCGAGGCTAGCGCGGCCAACTACGTGGCTATCTACTGGGGTGGCGCTATGGTCGGTCGATTTATTGGTTCGGCGCTAATGACGAGGGTCAAGCCGGGGCTGTTGCTCGGCGTTCATGGTGTGCTGGCTGTGCTGCTCGTGGCCACGGCCGCATCATCGAGCGGGACCTTAGCGCTTTATACTATTTTGGCGGTCGGCCTGTGTAATTCCATTATGTTCCCGACTATATTTTCTCTGGCTCTTGAGAGTTTAGGACGCTTGACTAGCGCGGGTTCCGCTGCGCTGTGTCTCGCGATTGTGGGCGGGGCACTGGTGCCACTGTTACAGGGTGTCGTTGCCGATATGGCTGGCCTGCGCATAGCCTTTATCGTGCCTATCGTTTGCTACGTCTACATTGTGTGGTACGGATTGAGAGGGTCGATTCCAACGACTACACCCGGGTGGTAGACCCAGCGGGCGGTACGATCGTTTCTTCGATGAAAGCCTCGCTTGTAGCCATTGGCTTGGCATCGCTTACGGCGTGCAGTGGTGTCGATGTCAGCGAGTATAGCCGCCAGACCCCCGAGTTTGTCCCTGAAGAATTTTTCGCTGGTTACCTTACCGCCCATGGGGTTGTGAAAGACTTCAAAGGCCTAGTGATTAGACGCTTTAATGCCGATATTAGCGCGTGCTGGCGAAACGGTATTGGTACGCTAGATGAGCAATTTTTATTTGCTGATGGCGAACGCCAGACGCGGGTTTGGACATTGACGCCAAGGGGAGACAAGCGCTATGCCGCTACCGCAGGCGACGTCGTGGGAGAAGGCTCGGCCCAGTGGTCTGGCAATGCCTTTTTCCTCGACTACACGCTACGCGTGTCCCTCGACGACAGCACCATTGATCTGCACATTGATGATCGCATGTATCGCGTTAGCGACAATGTGGTGCTTAACGAATCAGCCATGTCTAAGTGGGGTGTTGGGGTGGGCGCTATTGTATTGACGATTATCCGTCATCCGGAACGGGCCGTGACGTGCACGCAAAGCTGACTATCCAAACACTGGGCTATGCAGGGCTTTTGCCGTTTTATGGTTTTTTGGCGGGGTTCGCCCTACTGGACGATTATCCGCGCGCTTTGTCGGTTCAAGGGTTTCTTATTTACTCCTTGGCGATTCTTAGCTTTTTAGGCGGAACGTTATGGGGTTTTGCTAGAACGCTGCCGGACGGAGAACAGGTAGCACGGCTGGTCGTGAGTAATGGCGTTGTACTATTTGCGGTGTGTTGTCTGTTGACGGCGCAGACGACGATCGCCGCTACCGCTCTTATGCTCGGCTATCTGGCTCTGGTGTGGTATGAACGGCGGATCGACGGCCATGCGGGATGGTATTCGCAGTTACGGATGCGGCTAACCATTGGCGTCGTCATTGCGCATGTAGGTTACGCAACCCTGCAGTTTACGGATGCTCAATAAACCAGTTTGACAGGCAGTCGGCGGGGCTGGCAAACAGGATCAATCCGCCGTACTGTACGCCAATATCTCATCACAACAGGACGCTTGGGTATGGCTGATCCGCGCTTTATTTTGCATCATTATGAATCATCACCCTACGCTGAAAAAATTCGGCTGCTGCTGGGTCGGGGCCAGCAAACGTGGGGGTCAGTGCTGTCTCCTGCGATGCCCCCACGACCCAATATTGACCCGCTGAGTGGTGGCTATCGGCGCATTCCCATCGCCCAAGTTGGCGCCGATATTTTTTGCGATACCGCCATCATCTCTCTTGAAATAGCGGGCCGCTCGAGTCAGTCGGCGATGACCGCCGCCAGCGTGACCGACGATATGTCGGCGCTTGTCGAGCGCGCAGAGAGCGAGGTGTTTTTCTCTGCTATTGCTGGGGTCAAGCCGCTTAAATTGATCGCTACCTTGTTAAGGCTATTCGGTCCGTTCGGGATGATACGGTTCGTTAAAGATCGTGGCCGGATGATGAAAAGTGGCACCGTCCGACCGGCCCAGGGTGATAAAGCGACGGCTATTTTTGACCGTTTTTTAGCGGATCTCGATGCGATGCTGGCGAGTAAACGCTGTTTGTCAGGTGACGAACCGGGCTATGCTGACTTTACCGTCTATCATCCTATTTGGCTCAATGCGCTGGTGACTGGTAACGGTATCGACGCGAACTATGCGCAGGTGTCCCGGTGGTATCAACAGGTCGCTGGCGTCGGCCATGGCTCAAGAGAGGAGTTAGATGCAGCGACTGCATTTAGCGAGGCCAAGGATAATGAGCCCCGTCCGGTACCTGAGTCAGAATCTCATGTTGATTATCTGCACACTCAGGTCATGGTGGCACCTACTGATTACGGCTGTGAGGCCGTGGAGGGGGTGTTGGTAGCGCAAACCCCCGACCGATGGATAGTGGCTAGGGACACGGACGAGTTTGGTGCCGTGCACGTGCATTTTCCCCGTCACGACTACGCGGTAACACCCAAATGACGGCGGGCTATACGCTAATCACCGGCGCCTCGTCAGGACTCGGGGCAGAATTTGCCCGTCAACTAGCGGCCAGAGGGCACTCTCTCGTGCTTGTTGCTCGACGTAGGGATAAGTTAGCGCAGCTTGCCGACCAACTGATGAATCAGCATGGTATTGATGTGGTAGTGTTCGACGCCGATCTCATGTCCCCAGACGCCCCCGCCATGGTGCAGACTCTGTGTCAGGAGAAGGCGCTGCAGATTGACGGGCTGATTAATAATGCAGGTATTGCCGGTCCGGACTTGCTCATTGACAGAGATTGGTCCGAGCAGCGTGACTTTTATCAGCTAATGATGACTTCAGTGGCGGAGTTGTGCCATCGATTTATCCCTGCTATGGCAGAGCGGGGTTACGGTCGTGTCATCAACGTGGCATCGGTGGCTGCCCGAATTCCTCGTTCGGGGGGCTGTAATTATGGACCTTCCAAAGCCTACCTAGTGGCACTCTCCGAGGAGCTCAACGTTACCGTGGCTATGGACGGTGTGCACGTTACAGCGCTGTGCCCGGGTTTTACCCATACCGACTTTCACGAAACCGCGGGCTTGCAAGCGATGAAAGCGGGCATGCCGAAGTGGCTATGGTATGGCGCTGACGTGGTCGTCCGTGATGCCATTAAAGGGGTTGAGGCTGGTAAGCCGGTGGTGATCTCGGGTCGCCTGTACCGATGGCTCGATCCGCTGTTTCAATCAGTGCTCACTCGGCGGCTGTTTCGGATGAAAGCGCGGCCGACGGTAGATTGACCGCGCTTGCTGGGTGCTGCACAAGCCATTCCTTAGGCGAGCATCCCTGGCTGACCCGGAACGAGCGTCTAAAATTAGCTGCGTTTTCGTAACCCTGTGCCAGGGCAATGGCCTCGACACTGACCCCTTCTAACAGCATGCGTTTCGCGCCCTCATGAATCGCGTCAATTTTAAGCTGTCGAAAATGGCTGCCCTCGTCCTGTAGGCGTCGATTGAGCGTACGCACGGACAAATGCAGTGACTGGGCGAGCTGTTTTATGTCAGGCATGGGTGGCTGATGCGCTTGTAAGGTGTACCGAATGTGCCGGGTAAAGGGTCTACGGTCGCTCTGCGATTGCGTCTGTAGTTGTTCACTGAGTAATCGTTGCGAGAGTATCCAAGTATTGTCGTCCCAATAGGGTGAGCGAACGGTAAGCCAGTTAGACGGAAAGTAGACGGCATTTCTAGGCTGGCTAAACCGAACATTGCGGTGCAGGCTGTCCGGCAGGAAGAGTTGATGCCCATCATCTGCATAGGTGACGGTGAAGAACAATTGCTCCTTGGTAGCACCAACAATGTCACTGATGTAGTCAAAGAACAATAAGAAAGCGGCCTCAGCATGCATGGCCAGACAGTCTTGTAAATCGTATTCAGATTCGAATTCGACCCGAGATTGGGCGTGGCCGACAACGACAGGGAACCGAAGATAGCCCGCTTCTAGAGTAGAGTAGCTGGCCACGGCTTTTAACCCATCGCCGAGTGTGGGCGCGGACATCATTGCCATTCCCATAAGTCCCAGCGCAGCTATCCGATTTTTGCCGCCGGCAATGGCGGCCAACGGTCGTCCATCGGCTTGCTCCTTGGCGTTGCGAAGGAAGATAAGAAACGCCTCGGGGTCGATTTTAGGCGCGTTCCACAGATGTTCCTCGTTGAAACCCGTGGCCTGCAGGAGTCTGGCAGCGGGGACCCCGAGTTGAGTTAACTCCCTAAATACCACGCGAGCATAATGCGAACTGATCATAAAAAGGCCTTTTAGGCGAATAATGACACCTTTTTGGCGTAATAGGAACGCCCAAACCCCGAACACACGGGGTAGGGTACAGGGCGTTGAGGTAACGGTAAGTGACGGTTATGGATCTATCGGAAAGACGGGACCTGAAGCGCATCGCTAACGCCTATTGCGATAACTTGGCATGGCCGACGGTAGTGTTGGTCATGGTGACGTCGACGCTGTTCTTTACGGTGCCGGCATTGGTTTTTAGGGGCGATATGCCTCTTTGGATGGGTGTCATCGGCATGGCGCTGGTGCTGTATGCAAACTATACCGGGTTGCATGAGGCAGTCCACGGGGCAGTGTGTGGGGCAAAAAAACAGTATCGGTGGGTTAATGAGTTAGTGGGTCATCTAGCCGGGGTGATCATGGGTATTCCGTTAGCCGCTCACCGGCATGAACACTTTCTGCACCATAATCACACCAACAGCCAGGATAAAGATCCCGATATTTTTTGTGCGAGGATGATGGACAGCCCTTGGCAGGCGGTGGCGGCGGCCTATCGCTTGACGGCCATCAACTACCGCGTGTTTTGGCGGGACGCTTGGTCGGTGATCCCTGCCAAGCAGCGAGTTGTGTTCATCGTTGAACTGGCCGCCATTATTTTATCCCGGGTGGTGGTGTTGGCCATGCCGTTTGGTCTTGTTGGTGAAGTGGCCTCAAGCAATCCTTGGTGGATTGCATCAGCCATGCTGCTGTTGCTGTTTATCGGGCCATTGCTGGGAACGATACTGTTGATTTATTTATTCGCGTATTTGGTTCACGTTCCCCACGATGTACAGCGAACCTTTGCGGATACATCGGTGTATGAGCCGCCTCCCATGGTGCGCTCAGTCATGACCTGGATGTGGGGCTTTCAAAATTATCACGGCATTCACCACGCCTTCCCGCGGGTACCCTGGTATCGGTATCGAGCATTGTTTGAGGATCAGAAAGAGGCAATACTGCGCCAGGGAATACCGACTTACCACTTAAGCGGCGCGGGTTGGCGCCGTATAAACTAGCGAGGAGATTGTTACCATGCCCGTCATTACCTTTGTGGAATTCGATGGCACAGAGCATCAGATAGATGCGGATTCCGGCTTATCTGTTATGGAGATGGCGCTCAAGCACAACATCCCCGGTATTGATGCTGACTGTGGGGGTGCGGCTGTTTGTGGCACCTGCCATTGCTTTATTGACGGTGGGCAGTCATTGCCAGCGATCGATCCTCAAGAGGAATCGATGTTGGGCCTACGCCCAGACCGATCGGCCAGTTCGCGCTTGAGCTGCCAGCTGATGTTTAAGGATGAGTGGGGCGATCTCACCGTGCGATTACCCGAGTACCAGATGTGAGACGCACTCAAATAGCGGTGCAATTGTGGAGAGCTGAATAATGAATCAAGCAATGACGTCAATCGACGGTTTGGCGGATCCCTTGTCAACACCATTATCGGAGCTAGATGTTTCCGACCCCCGTCGCTTTGAACATGATACCTGGCAGCCACTGTTCGAGCGATTACGTAAAGAATCGCCCGTTCATTATCAAGCCTATGGGCCAGGCGGAGAGGGTCAGGACGGCGACTTCTGGTCGATTACCCGGTTTGCTGACATCATGGAGGTCGAGAAAAACTGGCAGGCATTTTCTTCAGAGCCTTCCATCGCCATTCTCGATCCTGAGCCGGACATGATCCTGCAGATGTTCATTTCAACCGACCCACCCTTACATGATGATCAACGTCGGGCGGTGCAGGGGGCGGTGGCGCCCAAAAATTTACAGGAATTTGAAACGCTCATTCGTCAGCGGACCCAAGAAACCCTGGATGAACTGCCCCTGGGTGAAACGTTCAACTGGGTGGATAAGGTGTCTATTGATCTCACCACAAAAATGTTGGCCACACTCTTCGACTTCCCCTATGAGCTTCGGCATAAGCTGACTGAATGGTCCGACGCGGCAACGTCAGATTCCCGTATTACGGCGGGCGCCGGCCTTAACATTGATGAGCGTCGAGTCATTATGCTAGAAATGCTGGAAGCGTTTACCCAGCTCTGGCATGAGCACAAGGCCAATGACCGCGAATCCTTCGACCTGATCCGCTTGCTGCAAAAAGATCCGAAGACAGCGAATATGGTGGATGACCCCTTATCCTATCTGGGAAATTTGATGCTGTTGGTGGTAGGGGGCAACGACACGACTCGTAATTCTATGACCGGTGGCGTTCACTTTTTGAATGACAATCCAGCTGAATACGACAAGCTCAAAGCGGATACAAGCTTGATTCCCTCGATGGTGTCAGAAATCATTCGCTATCAAACGCCATTGCCTCATATGCGTCGTACAGCTACGCGAGACGTCGAGCTTGGCGGCAAGCTGATACCCAAGGGAAGCCGCGTGATATTGTGGTATGTCTCGGGCAACAGAGACAGCGACGTCATTGCCGATGCGAACAGTTTTATTATTGATCGGCCGAATGTTCGCAACCACCTCTCGTTTGGTATGGGCATACATCGTTGCATGGGTAATCGATTGGCGGAAATGCAGCTGCGAATCCTCTGGGAAGAGGCAATGGCACGCTTTAAACACATCGAGGTAATGGGATCTCCGACACGCATTTGTAATAATTTTGTGCGCGGTTACCGAAGCCTGCCAGTTCGTTTGCACGCGCGCTAACGTCGATGCCTCACCCACCCATTCATGTGGTGAATGTCATCCATGGCTGAGATGTTTGATCATGGATCAGTCATGACCGCCAAGAGGGTCCCCGTATCGGGCTCGGCCATTGAAGATGCAGCGACGCTGTCCTGGCAAGCCAGTGGCGTGGACGGCTTCTGGATTAAAGTTCTGATGGAAGATGCCGCCAAACAGATCAGGACGTGGTTAATGAAAATTGATCCGGGCGCTGCTTCAGCCAGCCACAGTCACGACGATATTGAGCAAATATATGTCCTTGAAGGGACGTTTTATGACCAAGAGGGTAGTTACGAAGCGGGTAATTACCTTGTCCGCGCGGCGGGGACTGAGCACATAGCAGGTAGTCTTGAAGGCTGTATAGTATTGCTGACGTACTCCCCAGCGCGCTGAAGACACTCCTTGCTAGATAGGATTAACCTGCTCGATGGGGTTATTTTTTATTTTCACTTTAGGCGCTTAACATGGATTCTGATACCGCACTTGTCGTTGGATTGCTGTTGTTGGCCGCAAGCGGAGGCTGGTTATTTATTCGTGCCTTTCGCAAGCTCCGTTGGTTTGATAAAAGTTAAGCCCCCTGAGCGTTGCCCCAGTGGCTTAATCCAGTTGATGATGCTTGTATTGGTACTGGTTCCAGTTCGATGGAATTTGCCAAAACACGATTTGGCGCCCTCGCCAGGACTCGAACCCGGAATCACCGCTTAGGAGGCAGTAGTTATATCCTGTTTAACTACAAGGGCAGGCCCGCATTATGCCAAAGCATTCGCGGTAATATCGAGTTAATTCAGTGTTAAGAATGTTTTTTCACAAACGGTTTGGTCTTCTCACTAGTCATCGATAAAAGCGTGGAGGAATGGCATTGATCAACAGCGGTGTTAAACGTTGCCCAGAGGGTGTCGATCGCCTGTGGCAACCCGTGGAGTATGGCCAGCTATGCTAGGTCCAAGACGAAAAGTACCGGCCTCCACCTCGTTAAATAATAGATCCTCATCATTCACTGGCCATGTCAGAGATTTGGCCAGCGATGGACGTGGCGTTGTCACGGCGCCCGATGGCAAGGTATTTCTGGTGGCTGGTGCATGGTTAGGTGAGGTGGTGGAGGTAAGCCCAACGGGAGGTAAAGGCCAGATCGGATTCGGTGCTGTCAAAACGCGGCTAGAGTCGGCCTCAGTCCGACGCCAGCCCCCTTGCCGGCACCATGGATTTGAGGATGGCCAGTGCGGGGGTTGTCCCTGGCAGTTTGTCGACTACCCAGCGCAGCTGTCGGCGAAGGATCAACGGGTGAGGGCTATGTGCACGCAGCTTGACATCTCAGCGGAGCTGATCCAGCCAATAGTCGCCGCACCCGGCGAGTGGCAGTACCGTAATCGCGCACAGTTTAAAACGGATGGCGAGCTGCTTGGCTATGTCAGTACCGGCTCTAACACCCTGGCAGATATCCATACGTGTTCCGTCTTAACGCCTGCCAATCAAGCATCATTAAAGCAGCTGCGAGCGCGTCTTCCCGTACAGCAATGGCGACCTGAGAAGCGCCATCGCTGGCGCACGCTCAATATTGACGACACCCTAGAAGGCATGTCGGTCGACGAGCGACTGCCTTTCCGACAGGGCAACAGCGCACAGAATGTCTTTATGCAAAGGTGGCTTGCACGGCAAATAAAAGACTACTCTACTGATTGGCCAGTGCTGGAGTTTTTTTGCGGTACGGGTAACTTCACCACGGTGCTGGCGAAGCATTTTCATACGGTAACGGCAGTGGAGGGTAATCGGCGGGCGCTCGACGCCTTAGACGCAGGCCCCTCTGCAGGAGTAGTGACGGTTTGTTGCGACCTGTTCGATGACGCAGCGGTCGACGTGCTGTGTAAAAAAAACACGCAGACCAAAGTGTTAGTACTCGATCCGCCCCGGGACGGGCTGAAAATTCGGCCCCCGGTTTTTCGTCGTCTGCGCGACCTTGAAGTGATCTTTTATATGTCCTGTGACCTCGCCACCTGGCGCCGGGATTACCAGGACTTTTGCAGTGCGGGTTTCTCCCTGGCTGAGCTCCAAGCGATCGACTTGTTTCCACAAACTCCCCACGTGGAAGTTCTGTCAGTACTCTGTCGCCGCTGAGAGATGGCTTGGCTCGGCTAAAAACGCGGCAATGTCTTGCTCGCTGCCGCGCATGATCACGCGATCGCGACGACTGTCAATTTGATAGTTGTACATGGGGTCGTAGTAGCCAGAGAGCATGCTGCGAATCCAGCCTTTGTGGGCTTCAGCATGACCTGCCCGATGCGCGGTCAGTGCATCTTGCATTGTTTTATGCGTTGACCGATAGCGCTCACTGCCCAAACGTTTTTTTACCCGCTGCAATGCATCCAACAAGTCCTCAGAGAATTGTTCAAAAGCACTGTCAAAGCCCATTCCTGCGCTGGTTAATTCATTGAGGTTGGCCAAGATATAATTCTCGTAGGAATGCTCAACCCGCTCTTCGAGAGACGCCTCAACGATAACAATGGCCGCGGTTTGTTTGGCATGAAGAAGAGGGGAGGGGAGTGCACATCGGCCAATTAATCGACTTTCATCTTCAATAATAATAGGGCCTTTTTGCAGCCGACTTGCTTTCAGTACCGCTACCGCGAGGGCAATTTCGAAGTTGAGCTGAGTCGGTTGCCCACCCAGTCGCCGACCAAATGCCGAGCCTCGATGGTTGGCCAGCCCCTCCAGATCTACCCGGCCAAGAAAGGCCTTGCCTTGATAACCTGCATTGAGAAGCCGGGTTTTGGCAGAGCCTGTTTTTCCGCCGACAACGAGTAATGTTCGTAACCGACACGCTGACGTTAGCTCGTCAATCAGCCACCGACGCATGGCCTTGTAGCCACCTTTAACCCGCGGATAATCCACTCCGCCCGCTGCGAGCCACTGCTGAGCGATTTCTGAACGTAAACCTCCGCGCCAACAAAATAACGCGCCCCCTGGATGCGTCGTGGCGAAGGTCTTCCAAGCTAAAATACGGGACGCTTTGATCTGCCCAGACACTCGCTCATGGCCCAGTTGTACAGCAGCGTCCTGTCCAAATGCTTTGTAGCAGGTGCCCACCGCTGCCCGCTCTTCATCACTCATCAGCGGCAAATTTACCGCGCTTGGAAAACTACCTTTGGCAAATTCGCCTGGGCTGCGCGTATCAATGAGCGGAGTGTCACAAAGAAACAATGATTCGAAGTCAGCAACATCACTCATGGTCTAAGCGCTACCAGACCTGTGAGGTCAAGGTGAAACGTGAATGCTGCCCGCTAGTAGCATGCAGCCTGCCAATAGACTCCGCGGATAATTGCTGCTCAGTGAGTAATTGCTCGACGACGTTTTTCGCCTCGGCGGCTACGGATATCAGCAGACCACCACTTGTTTGCGGGTCACACAGAAGGTGCTGGGTCTGTGCGTCGACGACGGGCAGTCGGTGGCCAAAGGCTTCAAAGTTGCGCAGTGACCCGCCAGGAATGCACCCTTGATGCAGATAGTCGAGGGTGTGGGGCAATTTTTTTATGTTCTGGAAGTCTAGGGTTACCGCTAGTGCCGATGCATCGCACAGCTCCAGCAAATGCCCCGCCAATCCAAACCCTGTAACGTCAGTCATGGCGGTAATCCCCGGTATTTTGGAGAACTCAATACCAATGGCATTGCTACGACACATGACGTCAGTCGCAAGGCCTTGATGATCGACGCGCAGTTTCCCCTGTTTTTCTGCAGTTGTGAGTATGCCAATACCGAGGGGCTTAGTAAGGTACAGAGCGTCGCCAGCTTGCGCTGAATTGTTGCGCTTTAAGTGCTCGAGGGCAACTTCACCAGTCACCGCCAAGCCAAAGATAGGCTCGGGCGCATCGATGCTATGCCCGCCCGCCAGAGCAATACCTGCCTGCTCGCACACCGAGCGCCCACCGGCGATGACTTGAGCGGCAATATCTGCACCTAGGATATCGATTGGCCAACCTAAAATAGCCACGGCCATGAGAGGCTTTCCGCCCATGGCGTAAATATCACTGATGGCGTTGGTCGCGGCGACGCGACCAAAGTCAAACGCGTCATCGACAATCGGCATAAAAAAATCCGTAGTGCTCAAAATGGCTCTGCCATCGCCAATATCAACAGCCGCTGCGTCATCTCGACTGTGGTTACCAACCAACAGCTGTTGAAACTGTTGAGATCCACCGACGGCAAGGCTGCCCGACAGTATCTTGTCCAGAACATCGGGTGCAATTTTGCAGCCACAACCTGCACCGTGGCTGTATTGAGTCAGTTTGACAGTGGGGGTGATCATGGCGATTCCTAAGGGGTCGTTCCCGCTAGTGTACGTGACAGCGAGTGATTGAAAAAATCTGTCTTTCAGGTGATGCTAGCGCCCATGCCTTTGCTTCGCCACCGGATAGCCGTGTACTCCTACTGTCAGTTGTTTGTTGTCCTGCTGCTCATACTGTTACCGGTGAGCGGCGCCACGGTTGAAAGAACGGTTCAGCAGCAGCAATTTCTGGCTGCAGAGCGGGAATTGACCAGCGGGGCCGGACCACGATACCGGCGGTTGCGGAGGGATCTTGCGGATTATCCCTTGGGCATGTATCTGGATTACCAAGAATTAATCGCTCGGTTACATCACCTGCAGCCTGAAGAAGCCAATGCGTTTATACGCAGGGTGGCGGGGACACCCCTGAAAAATCGATTTTTGGCCGCCTATATCGAGCATAAAGGGCAGGATAAACGCTGGGCCGCGCTGCTTGGTGTGCTTGATAGCCCCCCGAACGATCCACGTTTGCAGTGTTTTTATTACCGAGCCCAGGCGAGTGTCGGCAACAAAGCGCTCGGTTGGCAAGGTGCCGCTCGTTTGTGGAATGTTGACCACTCCCAAGACAAAGCCTGTGACCCGTTGTTTCAGCGTTGGTTGCGCGAGACTGATGGCCCTAGCGATGACCTGGTTTGGTCCCGAGCGCTGAAAGCGTTTGACGCTCGCCAGCCCCAACTCATTCGTTACCTCACACGATTTGCCTCGCCATCATTGGCGCCAAAAATGGATGAGTTAGTCATTATCTATCGGCGCCCTGACTCCGTGCTTCGCGATACCCATGTGGCCGATCGCTGGCACGCAGAACTGATGACGGCCGGGATTCGACGCTTGGCACGCGTGAATCCCGAACAGGCCCGGCAAGCTTTACGCAACGTTCAATCTGCCCACCCCTTTACGGACTCGGAAATTGAGACAATGGAGAGGAGTATTCTCCGCCATAGCTTATTTGCCCAAGCGTCAGCACCTGAGCCGTGGATTCTCGATCATCTAGAACGGCTTGCCGACGACGAACTCACCGAAATATTTCTTCGCAATCAAGTTAGGGAGGGCAACTGGCCGGCTCTGCTAACCGTTCTGCCATGGTTATCACCTGTCGCCAGAGAGAAGGATCAGTGGCGCTATTGGCGAGCCCGCGCACTAGAATGGCAGGGACGAGATCAAGAGGCACAGCTGGGCTACCAACAGCTAGCGCTAGAGCGAAGCTACCATGGTTTTCTGGCGGCGGACAAAGTCCAGCAGGACTATCAGCTCAATGAGCAGCCGGCGGTGATCAGTCGCCTGCCTGATGACGATGCTGCTCAACGACTGGTAGAGCTTAGGGCATTGGGCCGCAATGCAGAGAGTAAATCGGAATGGCGTGCGCTATTGGGGCGCTTGGACACTCAGAGGGGTCTGGCAGCCGCACAATGGGCAATGCAGCAAGGGTGGTTCAATCTAGCCATTGATGCGGCCAACTACTTTGAGGCTTGGAATGAGGTGGCTTTACGTTTTCCCGTGGCCTTCACAGCGATCTTTGAACAGGCAGGCGCCAACGGTAATGTCGATGCACTAGATCTCATGGCTATTGCGCGCAGGGAAAGTGCGTTTTACCCACAAGCCGAGTCACGAGCTGGCGCACTAGGGCTCATGCAGCTCATGCCAAGCACGGCCAGACAAGTGGCTAAGAAGATGGGGGTTAGTTACCGGCGAGGGCAATTGTTAGAGCCACACTACAATGTGATCCTAGGGAGCCACTACTACCAGTCATTACTGACCCGCTTTGACGGCCATCGTCCGAAAGCGCTGGCCGGTTATAATGCTGGGCCACACCGGGTGGTACGCTGGAGCAAATCCAAACTACCTGTCGATCAGTGGATCGATAGTTTGCCCTTTAAAGAAACTCGCGAGTACGTCCAAGCAGTACTCGCTTATGCGGTAATCTACCGTAAACGGGCAGGTCAGCCCGCCATGCTGTTGACTGACAAAGAGTGGTCGTTGTTAGGGCCAAAGGAGAATGTATGAAAACATTGCAGTTGCAATCCTGTGTTGACGACGAGGGCTATATCGAGTGCGCATTATTTGAAGTGGAGATCGCTGACCCGGGCGCTGATGAGGTGCTCATTGAGGTAGAGGCCGCCCCCATCAACCCCTCCGATTTGGGATTAATGTTTGGTATTGCTGACACCGATACTGCTGAGGCCTGCGAACGCAACGGTTACCCCGCCGTGCGAGTGCCCTTGCCCCCAGCGCTATATAAAGCCATGGCCGCGCGACAAGGTCTTTGGCTGCCAGCGGGTAATGAAGGCGCGGGGAAGGTCATCGCTGCCGGCGAATCTGACGGAGCACAAGCATTACTCGGTAAGCGAGTGGGGGCCTTTGGCGGCGAATTTTTTGCGCACTATCGAAGTGTACCTGCGATGCAATGTCTGCCCTTAAATGACGATGTATCCGCCGAGGAAGGCGCCTCTTGCTTTGTCAATCCAATGACAGCGCTGGGCTTTGTGGAAACCGCAAAATTGGAAGGTCATAAGGCAATTGTTCATGCAGCCGCGGCCTCTAATCTAGGGCAAATGCTCAATCGTATTTGCCTGGAAGATGGCATACCGTTGGTGAACATTGTGCGCTCAGATGAACAGGTGGCATTACTCAAACATCAGGGAGCAGACATGGTTATCAACGCCTCAGATACCGATTTTAGCGCGCAGTTACGGGCAGCGCTTGAGTCGACGGGTGCGACAGTGGCTTTCGATCCTATAGGTGGCGGTCCTCTCAGTAACAGCATTCTGTCAGCGATGGAGGCCGCGGCTCAGAAACGGATGCCGGTCTGGAGTCGCTATGGATCAGAGGAGTTCAAGCAGGTCTATATCTACGGTATGTTGGACCCGTCGCCGACCACATTGACTCGAGGATATGGGTTTGCCTGGAGTGTGGGTGGCTGGTTACTCACGCCTTTCCTCCAGCGTGCGGGCCTAGAGCGCTTGGGTGCTATGCGACATCGGGTGCAGCAGGGGCTGAAATCAACTTTTGCGAGCCATTATTCTCATCGCACCTCGCTGGAGGGCGCACTCGCTGTAGAGGCGGTGAAACTGTACGGTAAAAAAGCGACTGCTCAAAAGACGCTTATCGAACCGCGTGCTGCATTATGACGGCTTAGCCTCCTGCCAACTTACACGGGTGGCCTTCGGCTAGGAGGGCCGCCTGACAGTTATCGCGCTGATCCCCTTGAATCTCGATGTTACCCTCCTTAACAGCGCCGCCAACGCCGCAGCGTTGCTTCAGTTGTTTGGCGAGTGCTTTGAGGGCCTCGGGCGCTAGGGGTAGCCCCTCTATGACAGTGACCGCTTTGCCGCCGCGCCCTTTGGTCTCGCGCCGAATTCGTGCAACGCCATCACCCATCTGGGCGGGACGGGCCGGGCCGCAAACACACGCCATGCGCTTACGTTGGCACTGGCGACATAATTCACCACCGTCGGTGGAAAACACTAACCGTGACTGCGTCGATTTTTTAGCCACAACACTCCCCTTTATCCATCGAGTCTATGGTAACGTTTTTGCTGCCAATAAAATAATGGAGTCTCAGCTGACCATGTCCTCGTTAGAGCAACGTACGGCTAGTATTGAAATGCAGCTAAGTTTTTTAGAAGATACAGTGGCATCGCTGGACGCTGCGTTGGCGACTCAGCAACAGCAAATAATTGAATTGCAAATGCAAAACAGGCTGTTGCAACAGCAAATAAAAGAACAGGGAGCAAGGCTCGATACCGCGGAGCCTGCTGATAACACGCCACCACCCCACTACTGAGATAGCCCATGTCAATCCGCGTTGTAGCATCAATCTTTTCTGCATTTATTATCGGCTTGTGGGTGTTGTTTTCGATCGCCACCCGCCCCCCCGAAGCGCCCTCACATCAGGTATTTATCAACGGTGATGTACTCACCATGGATAGTAACAACCGCGTTGTTGAAGCCATTAGTGTCCGTGGAGATCGCATTGATAACGTGGGTAGCAGTGAGGCCATGCTTGCTCTGGTCGATGACAGTACGCAGGTGATTGACCTGCGTGGTAGAACGTTAATGCCGGGCTTTGTTGATGCGCACGGTCACTTTCCTGCGTCGGGACAGGTAGTTTTTTCCACCGACCTTAATTCCCCACCCATTGGCGACGTAGACGACATAGACGAGGTGATAGACCGCTTACAACAAATGGCCGAGGCACGCCCGGACGGTTGGGTCATGGGCTGGGGTTTTGATGACACCATGATCGCTGAGCAGCGGCATTTGACCCGGGATGATCTCGATCGTGTGTCTGCTACTCGTCCTGTGGTTGTCATGCATATTTCCGGCCATTTGACCTCGGCAAATTCTGCCGCCTTGGCAGCAGTAAATATTGATGAAAATACCGCAGATCCCGAGGGCGGACACATTCAACGAGATCTGTCGTCACCCGATCGCAGGCGCCCCAATGGAGTGCTTGAAGAAACGGCTGCCCGGACCGTTGTCAAGCAAATGTACGATATTGGCATTAGCGATGGGGTACGAATGCTCACGCTCGCAGCAGCGAGTTACCTTGAGCAGGGAGTGACCACGGCGTCAGCCGGGGGGCTGCCTCTGTCGGCGTCTAAAGGTCTTGGCCCACTCAGTAGATTTAACGTATTTCCCCAGCGAGTTGCCTTGTTTCCACTTTATGAAGAGGTAATGGATAAGGTGATCAATGACGACTGGAATCCCCGTAAGCTTGAGGGCGGACGAGTTACTGTACCCCGGGTGAAGATCATCGCTGATGGCAGTATTCAAGGCTTTACGGGCTACCTCAGTGAGCCTTACTACGTCGCCTATAAGGGTGATATGCACTACCGAGGCTATCCCTCAGTGCTGCGCGAAAAATTGATGGAGCAGGTCGATGGCCTTTATGCACGCCGTATTCAAGTGGCTATTCATGGCAACGGTGACGCATCGATAGATGATGCCTTGGACGCTATTGAAGCGGCAGCAAAAAAATACGCCTGGGCTGAGGCAAGACCACTGATCATCCATGCGCAAATGACCCGTCGCGACCAAATCGATCGGATGGCGGCGCTGGGAGTGACCCCCAGTTTTTTCTCCGCACACACTTATTTCTGGGGCGACCGTCATGCAGCGATTTTTATGGGTCCTGAGCGGGCCAGTAATATGAGTCCAGCCAAGTGGGCGCTCGATGCAGGGGTTCGGTTTAGCTCCCATATGGATACACCTGTGTTACCCATGCTGCCCCTACAGGCCGTGTGGAGTCAGGTAGAACGTAAAAGCACCAGTGGCGCGGTCATAGGGCCACATCAGCGCATTAGTCGGGTCGATGCCTTACGGGCGGTGACGATTGATGCAGCTTGGCAGGTGTTTATGGACGATGACGTGGGTTCCATTGAATCTGGCAAGTTAGCAGATTTGATCATTTTATCGGGCAATCCCCTCAAGGTTGAGGATATGCGCGAGCTGAAGGTTGATCGTACGTTTATTGGAGGGGCAGAGGTATACAGTCGCCGCTGAGGCCTTGCCGACTACACAACAGGGTCCATGAATATCATCTGTTTGGGCTGAACGAATGTCGCCGTCGCTGTCGCAAGCAAGACGCCCTCGCAGTGCATTTCGGCTTGCATGCGGGTTTTGCGTCCCTCCGTTGACGCGGCAATCGCGGCCAGATCAAGGGTTTTATTGAGGGGGGTGGGCTGCAAGTAGCGCAGCTCAAGCCCACCGGTCATACCGGGCTTGCCAAAGCGCATGTGAGCTACACCCATGAAATGGTCAAATACCGCAGCGACCCACCCGCCATGGGCATGTTGCGGGGGGCCTTCATAGGACCAGTTAAATGACACGCTGCCACGCACTACATCACCATCTAACCAGTGCTTTAGTCCAGGCGACATGGGATGACTGTCACCCCCCACACACAGCATTTCATGATTGGCTATGGGCAAATTGCCGTGGGCTTGTGCATAGGCGAGCACCCCCTTACGCTGTGGCAATGGAGCGAGCTTGGTGATCAGCTGACGGATATCGGCGGCGACTTCTTCAGCGCAGTCCTCGGGAATGTCACAAATGATGGCTGCTTCAATGAGGTCGCGCATGGCTGCAGCCACCTTGCGACGTCCCAACCAGTAGCCGGAATCTGCTTCCTGACTATCTTTGGTGAAGAAGGGTGATGTCATTAGATTAGGGTCGATCACGCCAAGCATCCTTGCGTTTTTAGTGCACTATGCCATTGCTGGATTTCCCTGAGCCATTGTTCGGGTGTTTCTAAGGCAGCGAAGTGGCCACCACTCGCTATCGCATTATTGAAGTAGACCAGTTGCGAAAATCGTTTTTCTGCCCAGCGTTGGCTGGTCCTGAAAATCTCTACTGGAAACTGTGAAATGCCGGTCGGTAGATCAATAGGTTCGAGGCTCGGAGAGGTAAAGCTTTCCCAATACAAGCGCGCGGAGCTAGCTGCGCTATTGGTCATCCAATAGATCATTGCCGTGTCTAATAGTTCGTCTCTGCTGATCGCGTTTTCTGGATGGCGTATGCCGTTACGAACGCAATCGGTCCACTGAGCATACTTTTCCGCTATCCATGCCAGCTGTCCGGCAGGGGAGTCGGCGAGTCCATAGCCCAGCGTCTGTGGGCGCGTACTTTGTTGTTTGGAATAACCTGAATCCCAGGTTTGATAAAATTCGAAAGACTCCAGGGCACGCTGTTCTTCCGGTAATAGCGCGTTCATGGTTTCTGGGTCGGGGGCGATAATGGGTAAGGTGATGTGGATAGCGCGGCAGGCACTCGTGCGCTGAAGGGCAAGGGCTTGAGTCACCAGCGCACCCCAATCACCCCCGTGGGCAATGAATTGCAGGTAACCCAGGCGCTCCATTAGCGTAGTCCACAGTGCCGCTATTTGTTCGACACCCACACCCGTGGTGCGGGGCTTTCCAGAAAACCCATAGCCGGGCAGCGAGGGGATCACCACATGAAAGGCCTGTTCGGGTGTGCCGCCAAAAGCGGTCGGCTCGGTCAGTCGATCAATCACATGACGAAATTCCAGTACCGACCCCGGCCAGCCATGAGTCAAGAGGAGTGGTTGAGCAGCGCTATGGGATGACCGGAGGTGAATAAAATGGAGGCTAATCTCGTTGATGCTCGTCAAGAAATTTGGCCAGCTCTTGAGTGTGTTAGGGACCCCAGACATATCGTAATCGTCAGCCCATCGATCGACTAACTCTCTCAGATAAGACAAAGGAATGCCCTGAGACCAGTCTTCCACCGTCTCTTCGTCGGGTAGCCGTGTGTGGGCCAGTCGTCGCCGTAGATCTGTTACCGAGTCGCTATCGAAGCTTGGCACAAAAGAAGTGATTGATTCATTCATGGGTAAGCCTCTTCGTATAGAGTACGGAGCTTAACCAGTTAGCGCGGCAAATACAGCCTTTAATGACCGATGCGACGATCGGCGACCGTGGCGAGCATTTGCGCCAAAAAAGGCTCCAGTTGTTGGCGTTCCGACGGCGGTTCAATGGTTTTTTTGAGCAGATAAGGGCTTCGTATTTCGCGATCTAAAAACAGCTTGCCGCTGACTTGATCTGCTTCGGTGGCTCGTGCAAGCCAAATGATAGTGTCCGCTCCCTGCGCTTCATTACGAAGAATTTTGTGCGTCAACCGTCGGAAGGCGGGGAGTGCTGATTTGACGCCGGGGGTGTCTGCCCATCCTGGATGCATGGCATTGACTACAATGTTTTCTTCGCGCCACGCTTCAGCCCAGAGCTCGGTGAGTACGGTGAGCCCGCGCTTGGCCCGCGCATAGGCTTGAGGCCCGTCGTAATTATCCTCGGGCATCACTAAGTGCTGGCACGACAATCGTTGGGTATACATACCACCCGATATAACATTGATGATTCTGGCGGGCAGGGCGTGATGGGTTAGCAACGGTTTAAGACGTCGGGTCAGTTGCCAAGGACTGAGTAGCAGTAAGGCAAAGCTTCGTTCAAGCCCCTCTTGGGTTTCAGTGCGTTGGTTAAACAGTGCGCCGGCATTGTTCACGAGTACGTCAATGGGTTCACCTCGGGAGAGAAACCGATCTGCGAGAGCATTGACGTCCGTCATTAGCGACAAATCTGCCAGCTCGACCCGGATATCGCTGCGACCAGTGTGGGTGCTAAGTTGATTCTTGAGATCCTCGACACCCTCAGGATTACGAATGACTAAGGTTAGCTTTGCCCCCGCTTCAGCCAACGCAATACTTGTCGCCAAACCGAGGCCCGAGCTCGCTCCAGTAATCACAACATGCTGATCGTCCATGAATCGACTCACAGGTCGCCACTGCTTGCGTCCGCGGGCATAGCCCCAGCGAGTAAACATGGCAACACCAGGCAGTATGAGCTGATCGGCTCGACGGGAACAGGCACTGACGCTCGGCGCTGGATGTTGATCAGTCAGCGCTGCTTTCAGGCCGGCTAGGCTTCGAGCGCCCATGGCGCGCATGGGGGCTTCAAAGCGACGTGCGATTTTCTCCAACCCGGAGCGGTATTCGAATTCAGCGGTATAGTCTATGTGCGTGCCTTCATCGCGCGCTGAAAAGACGATGGTGTCTTTGATGTCGAAGTATCGACCTCTCGCACGGAATACAAGGCTGTGATAGGGCTGATACTCTTCGATTTCGTAGACCAATTGAATGGTGCCCGGTCCGACTGCGCAGTCCAGCTCAAACTGACTGCCTAGGCCGACGGGGCCCTCGGTTAGCTTATCGGCCCGTGTGGCGGTCGCATCCCATTGTGTTGCTGAGCGAAAATCGGCGATGTATCGAAAGCACTGTTCAGGGCTGCGAGGTACAAGGATTTCTTCGTGCAGGGTGAGCATGGCTGATGACCGAGGTAAGTCTAGTTAATGAGGTACGCCAAAGCGGTCTACTCAGTTCACACTGATGGGGTGATTGATTCACACGCCAGCGAGTGAATCGCCATCGGGCTTCGACGCGCAGGTTAATCTTCACGCCACACCGTTCGCACTGGTTCACCAAAATCGTCGTAAATCACTTTTTTGCGTGGCCGATATTTCTTTACTGATGCTCGTTGTGCGCGGCTACTATGGGTTTTTTGGCGTTCGTCAAGGGCGGCGACGACATCGTCGAGTGGTGTGCGCTTGGCTCTAGGTTCGGTAAACAGTGGCGCTTGCAACGGGCCTTGACGATTTTCGAGTGCCGTTTCACCTTGTGCGATCGTGCTAATTTCACCGCCTGAGGCCAAGAACGTATCAACGTCCTGATCAAGGTGGTTGCGCAGATCCGACTTGGTAGGCGGCTTTTGAAAAAACTTTTTATTCATTAGCTTCATTATACAAAGGTAGCTGCGAAGAATATCAGTGCACGGGCAACTTAGTGAGGACTAATTGTCCCGCGAGCCGTAAAATTTTGTTTTAATACCGTGACCTCTTTTGGACGCTCACCATGCTACTGCTTATCTTGGGTTTGCTATTACTCGCTGCCGCCGGATTGCGCTACTGGCTTCAAGGGGCTGATTTGTCGGCCTTTGATAACGGGTACCCCCCACCGATAGCGGGCAGCGACGTCAATGACGGTATGCGGGTTGCTACCCAGTCAGTGATGGCATTTACCGGTGCCACTAAGGGCATGAAGCCTGGTCGGAAACGAATTATGGCATTACGCGATGCCTTGGATTCCATCGCTGACGACAAGCAGTTGGGGGCGAATTTTATGGCTAGCAGAGAGGGTGAGCCTCATGGTGAGTGGGTGCTGACTGAAAATACCGACCTCAGCCGACGGTTGTTATATGTTCATGGGGGCGGTTTCGTGGCCGGGAGCCCCAGAAGCCATCGCGTGATTACTAGCAAACTCGCACAGCTCACCGGCATGGCAGTATTCGCGCTAGACTATCGCTTGGTGCCTGAGCACAGCCGGCTAGCGGGACTTGAAGACACGGTTAATGCCTTTGCTTGGTTGACTGAGCATAACCCCGATGGTCCGTCGGCGAGCCAATTTACTGCTATTGCTGGTGACTCAGCTGGGGGCAACCTCACGTTGGCGACGGCTCAAAGACTGCGCGATACGGGGAGAAAAAATGCCAATGCCCTGGTCGGTATTTGTCCTTCTACCGACGTTACCCTGTGTTCGCCATCCATGAGGGTTAACCAAAGCTCCGATCTCATGTTGGGAGGCGCGCTCGCCCCTTTACTGCGACTACCACGACTAGCGCGGTTGTTGTTATTAGCAGCCATAGGGAGGCGCTCTCCCGCATCCCCTGTGCTGTCTCCGCTAAGGGGAGATTTGTCAGATCTACCCCCCATACTATTGCAGGTGAGTTTGACTGAAATGTTATTGGACGACGCTGCGCGCTATTTCCATCGCGCCCGCGCAGTGGGCGCCCCAGTAACCTTGCAAACGTACGACAACATGGTCCACGTATGGCATATGTTTGCCGCTGAACTTCCCGAAGCTACCGTGGCCTTTGAGGGCATTGCTGATTTCCTTTCTCAATGTGAGTCGGAGGGTGGGCAGTTAACAGTGAGTGAGAAAGTACAGGACCGATGAAGACGCTTCGCTCTACGCTGGTTTTTTTGTGGATGGCAGTGACGGTTATTCCGGCGGCCACGCTGCTGTGTGTCTTTTCCCTGATTGTCAGCGCCGATCGACTGTGGTGGTGGATCGCCCACCCTTGGCTCAGCGCTGCAGTGGCCGCTGTCAAATACGTGGGCGGAGTGAAGTATCGCGTCAGAGGACTGGCCAATCTGCCAGATCCACGTAACCGCCAGCATATTATTTTGTGCCCCAAGCACCAATCGACCTGGGAGACTTTCTTCTTCCCCAGTATGATGCCGACGCCTTTGGCCTATGTGTTCAAAAGAGAGCTGCTCTTGATTCCCTTTTTCGGCTGGGCGCTGGCTAGACTGGAGATGGTTCATATTGATCGCAGCGCGCGGGGCGAGGCGTGGAATAAAGTGGCGTCACTGGGATCGACGCTGATGGATAGGGGTAAGTGGGTTATTATGTTTCCCGAAGGCACTCGTACCGCTCGGGGCGAGCAGGGCTTCTATAAAACAGGTGCCGCGCGCCTTGCTATGGCGACCCAAGCACACATCATCCCTATTGCTGTGTCGTCGGGGCGGTGCTGGCCGCGCCGGAGCTTTCGTTTCATCCCAGGGGTCATCGAGGTCTCGATCGGAGAGCCGATAATACCCGCTGCAGGGGAGTCGTCAGTCGAGTTAATGGCGCGAGTCGAGGCGTGGATTGAGTCCGAGATGCGCGTCATTGATGCCGAGGCCTATTCCGATATGATAGTGGGCAAGCATTGGTCTGAAGATCCGCTATCGCTTGATGATCCAGACCAACATTTTTAATAACACTGAGGCGTACGATTATGGCAATTCAAACCCGTTTGCTCGATTACACCCATGGCGATATTACCCTGCAGGCCGAAGTGGCGTGGGATGATTCCTTGGGGCCTCGTCCTGCTGTCTTGGTCGCGCCGACCTGGGCTGGACGCACTGAATTCGAAGGCCAAAACGCGCGTATGCTGGCTGAGCTTGGCTATGTAGGGTTCGCGGTGGACATGTACGGCAAGGGCCTGTCGGGTGCCGATAAAGAAGAATGTACCGCGTTAATGACCCCCGTTGTTTCCGATCGCGCCTTGCTACAAGCTCGCATGGCCGCCGCGGTGAGTGCTGCCAGAGCACTACCCGAAGTGGTCGATCAACCCTTGGCGGCCATCGGATTTTGCTTTGGTGGTTTATGCGTCCTCGATCTTGCGCGGTCGAGGGACGATATTGCGGGTGTCGTCTCTTTTCACGGAATCTTAGCTGCGCCGGACAACATTCCCGAGCCACGGATTACCGCAAAAGTCTTGGTGTTGCACGGCTATGAAGACCCCATGGCCGACCCCGACGCCATGCGCGCCTTTTGTGATGAAATGACCCATGCGGGTGGTGATTGGCAGTTATACGCCTACGGACAAACCCTGCATGCGTTTACCAACCCCCACGCGAATGATCCGGATTTTGGTACCGTGTATAACGCGGTGGTCGCTGAACGTGCCTTCGCCTCCATGCGCCAATTTTTGGCGGAGGTAACCGGCTAATGGGGTTTTATAACCGCTATATCGTGCCCCGCATCGTCACCTGCGCCTGTGGCACTGAGCCGGTCTTAAAGCAGCGGTTAAAGGTGGTGCCCAAGGCGCGGGGCAGGGTACTGGAAATCGGTCTAGGTGCTGGACACAATATCCCTCTCTACGATGCTAATCAGGTGGACAGCGTTATAGGGGTTGATCCTTGTGAGGTGTCCTGGCAGCTGGCCCAAGCGCGCGTAGCCCAAGTAGCTTTTCCGGTCGAGTTTGTTGCGGGGAGCGCCGAAGCAGTACCCCTTGAGGACAACAGCGTAGATTCGGTGTTACTGACCTTTGCGCTGTGTACCATTCCCGATCCAATGGCAGCGTTAGCCGAAGCGGCGCGGGTCATGCGCCCGGGTGGGGAGTTAGTCTTTTGTGAGCACGCCAGAGCCCCTGATGAATCGGTGAGGCGCTGGCAAAATCGCGTTAATCCTCTTTGGAAGCGTCTCGCTGGCGGCTGTCATCTCAATCGAGATATTGTCGGACTGCTCACTGAGTCGGGTTTCGCTCTAAGCCATGTCGAGCAAATGTACTTGCCTGGTACGCCGCGCATTGCGGGTTTTAACGTCTGGGGCACTGCAACCCATCGATGACTCCCGACACCAGAGCGGGTTAAACAAATAAGTCAATAGGAGGGATTTTTATGCATCGACCCGAGCCTAATATGAATTTAGCCGCTCACATCCTCAAGCAGGCAGAGCTCAGCCGTGAACGCATAGCGCTCAGTTTTGAGGGGCAGGAATGGACGTACGGCGAATTTGCGGTTCGGGTCTACCGGTTGGCCGGATTGCTCAAATCTCGTGGCGTTTGTATGGGCGATCGTGTGGCTTTCCTGGGCTTTAATCAGCCAGCCTTTTTGGAAGCCATGGTAGCCACCAATGCGTTGGGTGCTATTTTTGTGCCACTCAATTTTCGCTTAACCGGTGAGGAGCTCACCTTTATTATTGGTGATGCTGGCGTTCACACACTGCTAGTCGATCCCTTGTTAACCGACATCATTGAGCCGGTGGTTGATCGTTTGCCCTGCCAGCACTATTTTGTTGTGGGCCAAGAGCAAGGTGCCTTTGCAGGGCTAGAACAGGCCATGGAAAGCGCGCAGTCAATCGCTGAGGCAGTATTTCTAGGCCCGCATGACACCTTACTCATAATGTATACCTCGGGCACCACGGGCTTACCCAAGGGCGCCATGTTGACCCACGGTAATTTCATTTGGAACAACGTTAACGCCTCCTATGCCTTCGGTGGCGTCCGAAATGATATTACGCTCAGTGCCGCGCCTCTGTTCCATATTGGTGGCTTAAATACTGGCGTCATATCGGCGTTACAGTTGGGTAATAAGATCGTCATTATGCGTCACTTTGACCCCGGCGCCGCGCTTGAGTTGATTGAGCAACACGGCGTGACTCATATGTTCGGTGCTCCCGCTATGTTCCTGTTTATGTCCCAGCATCCGGCATTCGCGCAATCCCAGCTCAATACCATTAAAATATTTATAGTCGGGGGTGCGCCGGTGCCAGAGCCGTTACTCAAACTGTACGACAGCCGTGGGGTCCAGTTTTGCCAAGGGTATGGTTTGACCGAAACGTCGCCGTTCTCGGCGTTTTTGGGGCCGGACAAAGCCCTAGACAAGCTTGGCTCTGCGGGCTTGCCGCCGATTACCTCAGGGGTTCGAATAGTCGATGCAGATAACCAGCCCCTAGGTGCTAACGCGCGTGGCGAGATCTGTCTTTGTGGCCCAAATATTATGAAGGGCTATTGGAATCGACCAGAGGCCACCGCTGATGCCATTGATGCGCAGGGCTGGTTCCACTCAGGGGATATCGGCTATTTGGATGAGGAGGGCTTCCTGTTCATCTGTGATCGAGTCAAAGACATGGTGATTTCGGGTGGTGAGAACGTCTATCCGGCGGAAGTTGAAAGTGTCCTTTTTGGTCACGAGGCTATTGCCGAGGTCGCTGTTATTGGTTTGCCCGACGACCAGTGGGGTGAGGCAGTGACCGCAGTGGTGGCTCTCAATGAGGGGCAGTCATTGACCCTTGAGGCGTTGCGCCAGTTTGCCCAAGACAAGCTGGCAAAGTACAAGTTACCTTTGCGCTTACATCAGGTGGATGTTTTACCGCGAAATCCTGCCGGGAAAGTCCTCAAGTTTCAACTGCGCGAGACGTTTCGCTAAGTCGTTACCTAATACAGTCATTGGGTGTTTGGCGCTGGGGTCATTGCAGTGGGTGATATACACTGCGCCCCATGACGCCACAGACACTTATCGCCCTGCTCATGAGCGCCACCTTAGTGACCGCTTGTGGGGGGACGTCCGGACCCCCACCCCAGACCTATGCTCGAGCAGATCCCGTCGATATGTCGGGCGATTGGGAAGTTGATCACGCGCGCAGTGACAATATTCAACAGCGGTTCAATGGTCTCGCTCGTCAACTACAGCGAGAGATGGAACGTCGCGCCCGGGCAGCGGAGCGAGGTCAGGCTATCGGTGGCTCGGCGGTTACGTCTGGACGGGATTTATTGGCATTAGCTGAAATGGCAGAGTTAATTACGGCGCCGACGCTGCTGCACGTGATTCAAACGGCTTCAGAGGTGAGACTCAAGCGAGAAAACACCTTTGGCCTCGTGTGTAACACCGACCAAAGGCCTCCGGCTATCACGGTCACGCCCGTCGGGACCGAGCGTTGTGGATGGGATGGACACCAGTTATTTTTTGATATTGCATTGTCCGATGGACTGCAAATACGTCACCGTATTACGCGATCTGCACTGGCCGAATTTTTAGTCATTCAAACGGCTGTCTATTCCCCAAGCGTGAAGCAGCCGTTTGTGGTGAATAAGATCTATAACCGCTACGACCCTCGGAAGGCTGGATACCAGTGCACGCAAACCCTGAGTCGAGGAACGATCTGTACCACCGAGGAATCTACTCGATGATTGATATTCCGTCAGGAAACCCAGCTCTCCTCTTTGCGCTGAGAATCGCTGTGTGCTTCGTATTAGTGGTGCTGCCTACCCTGGCCGAGGCTGAGCAAGACGCATGGCCAATGGCCGTATCCCATCAAGTGCTAAATACTTCGGGGCAGCCCGTTGGTATCGAACTGGCGATTGTGGTGTTTGATGATGGACTTGACGCTTTCGATGAGCGAGATGCGCGGCATAAACTGCGCCGCGTTGAGGCGCGAATTGCCACTGTTTTGCTGCGGGATGTAATCACCGAGGGGCAGCGCTTTGGTCCGGTGAGAGTGTTGCCTGCCGACACAGCATTTGCTGCCCTGACTATTACCGGCAGTGTTGTCCATTCCGATGGTAGGGATATGTTGCTGCGGATTCGCGCGATAGATGTCAGTGGTGAGCTTTGGTTTGAACAGGTATTTCGGTGGACGGCCTCAGAGCAGGATTACCTGCGTCCGAGCGATGAGCCATTTAGACCGCTTTTTGTGGCGATCGCTAATGCGTTGTGGACGCGAGCTCAAACCCTGTCTCCCGCATCTATCGCTCAGCTGGAGGCGCTCGCGAAAATGCGCTACGCCGCTGAATTGGCCCCGCAGATATTTAACGACTATGTCCAGCAGGTTGAGGGTCTTATAAGGCTCACTCGGCTACCTGCGGTGAATGACCCCATGCTTGCTCGAATCGACCGAATTAGACGTCAAGAAGCGTTATTTATTGACACGATCGACCAGCAATACCGTGATCTGCAGGATGCTCTGGGCCCCGTGTATACGCTCTGGCGACGGTCAAGCCTCGAGCAGGGGACCTACTTGGCCTCATATCTGAGCCGCGCTAACCAGCGCAGTGATGACGGCGATAGCGGTAGCTTTGCCCGTATGCAGCAAGCGTACTCGACGTATCGTTCGGTAAAAATGCAGGAGCAAGACCTCTTCGAAATAGCGACGGGCTTTGACAATGAGACAGCGCCCACGGTTCTTGATTCGGGTGAACGAGTGGTACGCCTAGAGGGAACGCTTGAGCAGCAATACGTGCAGTGGCGAGATATCCTTAGGCGCCTGATAACACTTGAACGGGGATCCCTTGAGTAGCTATCAATTTCTAACGACCTGTCCAAAAGGGTTGGCCAGCCTGCTGGCCCCGGAAATTACCCATTTAGGCGGTACCGATGTCCGTGAAACAGTGGCTGGGGTGCAATTCACGGGCACGCTTGCCACTGCCTATCGCGTCTGTTTGCACAGTCGTCTGGCAAATCGCTTGCTATTGGAATTGAAGACCTTTGCGGCCAATGACGGCGATGATCTGTATCAAGGACTGGTTAGCATGCCTTGGCATGAACATATTGGCCTGCACACGACGATTGCCGTCGATTTTTCCGGGCGTAGTCAGGCTATTCGCAATACTCAGTTCGGCGCCCAGCGCTGTAAAGATGGGATCGTTGACGAAATTCGTCGTCAACGGGGTGAACGTCCTAGTGTCGATAGTAAACACCCAGATATCCGCATTAACGTGCGTTTGCACCGGGGTAAAGTTGTCGTGGCTCTCGACTTTGCAGGACTGAGTTTGCACCGTCGGGGGTATCGAACCTCGCCCGGTAAGGCGCCCTTAAAGGAAAATATTGCGGCTGCATTGCTTCAGCGCGCGGGCTGGCCTAAGGCGATTGAGCAAGGCTGGCCTCTGGTCGATCCCATGTGTGGTTCTGGCACCCTGCTCATCGAAGCGGCAATGATGGCTATGAGATATCCCCCTGGTCTCGGTAGAGACTGGCATGGCTTTGAGCGGTGGTTGGGGCATGACGAGGCGCAATGGCAGACGCTGGTAGCAGAGGCAAAATCAGCTATCTGCACGCCCCCTGAAGGCTTAGAAATCAGAGGTTATGACGGCGACATCACGGCCATTCGTCGTGCTGAGGCAAGCGTTGCAGAGCTGGGGCTTTCAAAGCTCATTAGCGTGCGTCCAAGATCACTCAATACGTTGACTCGTCCCAGCCACAGGTCGATGCCCCATGGTCTAGTCATATGCAACCCCCCGTGGGGTGAGCGCTTGGGGGATGAATCTTCCTTAACCTATCTCTATCGGCAGCTGGGTGAGGTATTACACCGAGAGTTTCAGGGATGGCAGGTGGCCATTGTGACCTCCAACCCTGCTTTGGGTCGCTCGGTAGGCCTACGCAGTCATAAGCAGTATGGACTCAGTAACGGCGCGCTGGACATTCACTTGCTGCTGTTTACTCTTGACGAACGCAATAGGCTTTCTGATCGTCCCCAGGTGGTGCAGCATAAGGATGAAGATGCCCCGCGGGCCATTGTTGACAATCCTTGGAATAATGTTCAACCGCCGGCGGAATCTCTGTCTAGCGGTGCACAGATGTTTGCCAATCGACTGCGCAAAAATAGTCGTTCGCTGTCTCCGTGGTTGAAACGGACCGGAGTGACCTGCTATCGCCTGTACGATGCTGACATGCCTGAATACGCTGTTGCTGTCGATATCTATGACGGGCATCCCCATGTTGCCGAATATGCGCCCCCCAAGGCGGTGGACGAAGCCTCAGCCAATAAGCGGTTTGACGAGGTACTGCTAGGTGTACGACATGTGCTAGGGCTAGCTAGAGGGCAGGGCATAGCCACTAAACGGCGCCAGCGTCAGCGAGGTAAAGAGCAATACACTAAATTCGCACAGCGGGGCGAGCGCATTGAAGTGAAGGAAGGGCATGCGACATTGCTCGTCAATTTACACGATTACTTAGATACGGGACTCTTTCTTGATCATCGACCCCTGCGTCGACGACTAGCAGAGGAGGCGCAAGGAAAACACTTTCTCAACCTGTTTTGTTACACCGGATCGGCTTCGGTTCACGCGGCTTTAGGCGGAGCGCGCACGTCGACCAGTATTGATTCGTCCAATACGTATTTGAACTGGTATCGGGACAACTTAGCTTTAAATGGTTTGTCAGACCGCCAGCATCGCGCGATTCGGGCGGATGGCCTAACGTGGCTTAAGCAGTGTGACCAGGTCTTCGATATCATTTTGCTCGATCCCCCCTCGTTTTCAAATTCTAGATCAACCCAGGTCAGCTTGGATATTGTCAGGGATCAGGTTGCGTTAATCGATGCGGCAATGGCGGTGTTAGCGCCGACAGGGGTGCTGTATTTTTCGAATAATAAGCGGGGTTTTGTGCTAGCAGAGCGCATTGTTGAGCGCTATGCAGTAGAGGATATTTCGGCTCAAACCATTCCTGAGGACTTCAAGCGCCGTTCGACGATTCACCAGTGTTGGATGCTGCGCCACCGCTAAGGCCACCCTGAGCTTCTGGGTTGTAACCCTGGACGAGATGAGCGGTTGCGCTAGGTGAGTTCTGCGTGCTGCTGTCGACGCTCGGTTATCGCCAACGCGTCAGGGGACCCGATGCCTGACCGGGCAAACTGTTTTGCACCGAGCGAAGGACGCTTGCACGGGATCCAGCAGATCATAAAACCTCAATAATAATTAACAACTTAACTTTATATTATTGATTTAAAACAGAAATAATTTATTAGGCTTTGTGTTAATCCGACCGTAAAGTTATCCACCGTGCGCGCTGGGCATCACCCATAAATTGCCCCCACAACGTTATACACAGGCAGCAGAGTAGATTTTCCAGTCCCGTGAGCTGCGATTGCTCTCTCGATGGGCCACGCCGTAGATGCCCACTAGGTACCGCGTGGATGGCGACGTTGGCGATAAAAAAACTGGGTGACCTGCGAGGACGCTGCGCAGCATCATGCTATCAGTGGTATCATCAGCCAGCAGAGCAATGCCACCCAGCAGTGACCCTATAATTACCCCTCGAGAGGGTGGTGGCGTCGTATATGAGTAGATAACTGGAGACCCTGGACTATGGGGAACACCCTGTATGACAAATTGTGGGATGCCCATCTTGTTGAACAGCGAGATGATGGTACCGCTCTCATCTATATTGATCGACAGCTCCTACACGAAGTGACCTCGCCTCAGGCGTTTGAAGGTCTCCGATTGGCGGGGCGCCAGCCTTGGCGGTTGAGCGCGAATATAGCCGTTCCTGATCACAATGTGTCCACCATGGCGGCGGAGCGAGCCGCCGGGCTATCGGCGTTAGCCGACCCGGTGTCACGCATTCAGTTACAGACGCTTGATGACAACTGTGCCGACTTCCAGATTCCCGAAATTCCTTTAGATGATGAGCGGCAGGGTATTGTTCATGTCATGGGCCCGGAGCAGGGAGCAACCCTGCCGGGCATGACAATTGTCTGCGGCGATTCTCATACGTCAACCCATGGCGCGCTCGGGGCGTTGGCCCACGGTATTGGAACTTCTGAAGTCGAGCATGTGCTCGCAACGGGATGTTTGATCCAGCGCAAAATGAAGAATATGCGCGTCACAGTCGACGGCGGTCTTGGAATGGGTGTGACGGCGAAAGACATCGCCCTCGCGATTATTGGTGAATTGGGCACTGCGGGCGGCACTGGTTATGCCATTGAGTTTGCCGGCGAGGCGATCAAAGACTTGACCTTAGAAGGACGGATGACCCTCTGTAATATGGCCATTGAAGCTGGCGCTCGAGCGGGCTTAGTGGCGGTGGATGAGGTCACGCTTAATTACGTTAAGGATAAACCCTATGCACCGCGAGGGGCGCAGTGGTCGCAAGCTGAGACACTTTGGAGCGCCTTAAAGAGTGATCAAGACGCGGTATTTGACGCGGAGGTGGTCCTTGCGGCAGCCTCCATCGAACCTCAGGTCACCTGGGGGACCTCCCCGGAGATGGTCACTTCGATCGGGGGCCGGGTTCCGGTTCTCGAGGACATGAAGACAGATACGCAGCGCAATAGTCTGGCACGCGCGCTGGACTATATGGGATTAGAACCCGGTATGGCTATTACGGACATACGTCCGGATGTCATTTTTATCGGCTCCTGTACGAACTCGCGTATTGAAGATATGCGTGCGGCTGCCGCCATTGTCGAAGGTAGGCGGGTAGCGCCTACCATCAAGCAAGCCCTTGTCGTGCCAGGATCCGGTCTGGTAAAGGCAGCTGCCGAGCGCGAGGGTTTGGATAAAATTTTTATGGCCGCCGGTATGGAGTGGCGTGAGCCCGGTTGTTCGATGTGCCTGGCGATGAATGCCGATAAGTTGGCGCCCGGCGAGCGCTGTGCGAGTACCAGCAACCGTAACTTTGAGGGTCGGCAGGGTTTCGGTGGTCGAACGCATTTAGTCAGTCCCGCCATGGCAGCTGCCGCGGCCATTACCGGTCATTTTGTCGATGTTAGAACAATGGGGGGGCAGGACTAATGCAAGCCTTTACAGTGCATTCAGGATTGGTTGCGCCGATGGATAGAGCCAATGTCGATACTGATTTAATCATTCCCAAGCAGTTTCTAAAGTCGATTAAGCGGAGTGGCTTTGGCCCCAATTTATTTGACGATTTGCGCTATCTCGATGAGGGACAGCCCGATCAAGACAACAGTGGTCGACCGATAAATAACGACTTTCCGTTAAACGCGCCTCGCTACAACGGGGCATCTATATTACTGGCTAGGGAAAATTTCGGCTGCGGCTCAAGTCGCGAGCACGCCCCCTGGGCCTTGGTTGACTACGGCTTTCGATGCGTTATTGCGCCCAGTTTTGCCGATATCTTCCGCTCTAATTGCTTCAAGAATGGCCTGCTGCCCATCGAGTTAAGCACCGAGCAGGTGAGCGAGTTATTTGACCTCATGTATGCCAGTGAGGGCTTCAGTTTAACCGTTGATCTACACCAACAGTGTGTTCGCCGCCCGGGGGCGCAGGACATGCCCTTTGAAGTCGATAGTTTTCGACGAGACTGTTTGCTCAATGGTTTGGACGATATTGGTATTACCCTTAAGAGTAGCGAAGCGATTCGGGCTTTTGAAGAGCAGCATCGCCAGCGAGCCCCGTGGGTGTTTGAATTGCTGGAGGTGTAATGACGCATTCAATACTGTTACTCCCAGGCGATGGTATTGGCCCGGAGGTGGTAAGCCAAGCTCGTCGGGTGCTCGAGCACACCGCCGCTAAACACGGGCTTTCTTTATCCCTGACTGAAGGGGACTTAGGGGGTATCGCCATCGACCGGCAAGGCGCTGCCTATCCGCAGGCAACGCGGGAATTAGCTCGGCAAGCCGATGCCATATTGCTGGGCGCAGTGGGGGGACCCAAGTGGGATGGTTTAGCCGCACTCGAGCGACCTGAACGAGGGCTCTTAGCCATACGCGCCGATCTGGATTTATTTGCTAACTTACGGCCCGCTATTTTGTTCCCTCAGCTGGCGAGTGCCTCTAGCCTTAAAGCTGAGTTAGTGGCGGGGCTGGATATTCTCATCGTGCGAGAGCTCACTGGGGGCATTTATTTTGGTGAGCCTAGGGGGATTCGTATCCGCGATGACGGTGAGCGCGAGGGTTTCAATACCTATGTCTATCGCGAGAGTGAAATTAAGCGGATTGCTACGCTAGCGTTTGAGTTAGCGGCCAAACGCGATGGCAGATTAACCTCAGTGGATAAAGCTAACGTCCTTGAGGTGACCATGCTATGGCGGGAGGTGGTGGATCAGGTTGCCCGGGAGCATCCCAGTGTCGCGCTTGACCATCTGTATGTGGATAACGCAGCAATGCAGTTAGTCCGAGCCCCCAAGCAATTTGATGTGCTCGTCACCGGTAATATTTTTGGCGACATCTTGTCTGATACCGCCGCTATGCTGACGGGATCCATCGGTATGCTACCGTCAGCCTCTTTAAACGAGCAATCGCGCGGCTTATATGAGCCGGTTCATGGGTCTGCTCCTGATATAGCTGGCGAGAATAAAGCCAACCCGCTAGCCACCATACTGTCGGTCGCCATGATGCTGCGCTATTCCCTCAACGCCGCCGCGGCGGCCGATGATATTGAAACAGCCGTATCCCGAGTGCTTGATACGGGACTGCGGACGAGTGACATTGCCGACGTCAATGGAGCGGTGGTTGGTACTGTGGAAATGGGTGACGCGGTATTAGCTGCGCTCAGTTAACAAACGAGAGAGTCAACGATGAACAAAGAAGTAGATGTCGCTGTTGTCGGTGCAACTGGCGCTGTTGGCGAGGCAATGATCGACATTCTAGAACAGCGACAGTTTCCCGTACGTCATTTGTATCCTTTGGCGTCTTCGCGTTCTGCAGGCAAGACGGTGCGCTTCAAAGGTAAATCGCTAAGGGTTACCGATCTTGCCGAATTCGACTTTACTGGCGTGCATATAGGTCTATTTAGTGCTGGCGGCAGTGTGTCGGCTGAGTTCGCCCCAAAGGCGTCCGCCGCAGGGTGTATTGTTGTGGACAATACCTCCCACTTTCGACGTGATGCAGATATTCCCTTGGTGATACCTGAAGTGAACCCCCATGCGATAGCTGAATATACTCAGCGCGGTATTATCGCCAATCCCAATTGTTCGACCATTGGCATGCTGGTGGCACTCAAGCCCATCCATGATGCAGTGGGCATAGAGCGGATCAATGTTGCCACCTATCAAGCGGTGAGTGGTACCGGCAAGGAGGCGGTTGAGGAACTAGCAAAGCAGACCGCGCAGCTGCTCAATGGCAAGGCGGTTGAGCCACAGGTCTACGCCAAACAAATCGCGTTTAACGTACTACCACACATCGATAGCTTCCAAGATAACGGTTACACTCGAGAAGAAATGAAGATGGTGTGGGAAACGCGAAAAATCTTCGAAGACGAGAGCATTCAGGTCAATCCAACGTGCGTGCGAGTCCCCGTCTTTTTCGGTCACTCAGAGGCTATTCACATTGAGACTCGAGAGGGTATCACCCCAGAGTTAGCGCGGACTTTACTCAGTAATGCGCCAGGTGTAAGCGTTATTGACGATCCAATGGCTAGCGCTTATCCAACGGCTGTGACTGAGTCTGCGGGACAAGATCCTGTGTTTGTAGGTCGCATTCGCGCTGACATCTCTCATCCTAGAGGGCTTAATCTATGGGTGGTGGCGGACAACGTTCGAAAAGGAGCCGCGCTCAACAGCATACAAATTGCCGAGTTGTTGCTAAAAGACTATCTGTGACAGCACCGTTGCTTGTATCCTGCGACTATCCGCGAGCCCGTAAATCGTGGTAAAACAAAGAGTGGAAACGTGGGAAATAAATGAAGAAAGCAGTCAAGCAATGGCTTTAGGCGCTCACGAAGAGGCAGTTAGCGGTGAATCTATGAAACTAGTCAAGCACACAATAGTGATGGCGGCCTTGATATTATTGGTATCGCCTCTGTCCTGGGGACTTGGATTGGGGGGCGTAGTCATGCAGTCCTACCTCAATGAGCCCTTACGTGCTGAGATCGAATTACTGGATGTCAAGAATCTCGAAATCGAAGACATAAAGGTTCGTATTGCGACACAAGACGATTTTGATCGACTGGGGGTAGAGCGCGCTTATTTTTTAACCAATATTAAGTTCGATGTGGTCTTGTCAGGAGAACAGAGCAAAATTATTCTGACGACTTCGCAACCCTTGTTGGAACCCTACCTTGATTTTCTATTGGAGAGCCGCTGGCCTGCTGGGCGCTTGCTGCGCAGTTACACTGTGCTGGTTGATTTGCCGAGACGGGTGAGGGGCGTCAGTAGCACTGCATCGGTGCAGAGAGATATGTCTTCCCCAAGCAATGCCTCCGCGGACTCGGAGCGACAAGCCAACCCTGAGGTATCGCTAGGCAGTGGGGCTAACAACGGCATCGCTGCTCCATCGCGAGTAAGCCAGCGTCGCTACGATCAGGAGGCGGAGGCGCAACCTCGGGCAGGTGGTCAGTACTTGGTGCAAAAAAATGACACCTTATGGGACATCGCCGTCGCCGCGCGACCCGCAAACGCCACCTTAGAGCAGACAATGATTGCCACTGCGGCTATGAATAGCGATGCGTTCACCGGCGGAAATATCAATGGCTTAAGAGCGGGGTATGTGCTCGAGTTACCCGGGGAGGGCGATATTTTCAGTAGTGACCAAGAAGCCCGCGATAGTGTCGCCCGTCAGCACAGTGATTGGGCTGCTGGTGTTCGACGACGACCTGCACTGCGAGTGGTGGCCGACAATGAATTTAAAGAGCCAACGGCTGATGTCACTGAACCCCCGGAGCCACCGTTCACTGCTGTGACCACTGGGCCGAGGAGTGATGCGAGGAATTCATCAGAGTCTGCTGACAGCACCAGTGCACCAACAGATTTGCTGTCTCAGCGGGTGAGCGAGGGACTCGAAGAGACCTCCGAGAGCAGCCAAGGTGCTGTTGCGGTGAGTCCTGAATTAGCCGCCATTGAAGCGCGTTTGTCGCGTCTGTCCGATCAAGTTGGAGATCTGCGCCAACTAGTGACGGTAAAAGATCAGCAAATTGCGGCTTTGCAAGCGCAAATAGCCGAGCGCGATGTTATCGACAGCCGGGAGCTTGACGAGGCCGAGTCACGTTCAACCGCTGCTGATACCACAGAGTCCGCAGGATTGCCGTGGTGGGTCTTTGCTTTGGGTGGCGTAGTCCTGGTATCTCTGGGTAGTGTCGTTTATGCCCGGCGGGAATCGAGTCGGCCAATGGCCACGTCTTTTACGCCATCCGGGTTAACAGCTACGCAACGCTCGCCGATAATGCCAGGGGCCAAACTGCGGGCTGAGCCAAGACCAGCGGGTATGTCCACGATCACTTCTACCGCCGGCCAGGCGATCGAAGATGATCAGGCCGATGACCTGTCTAACCTGCTAGCAGAAGCAGATATCTATTTGTCGTATGGCCGCTACCAGCAAGCGTTAGATCTTCTCAATAGCGCTGCAAAATCCGCGCCTAACAATGCGCAGCTGTTACTAAAAATGCTCGAGGTCTACCTTAAAAACGATCGGCAGCACGAGGGCAAGGCGCTCATAGCGTCGATTGAAGCCACGGGCGATAGCAATGCTTTTGAGCAGGCAAAAACACTACTCGCTAGCAGTGCTTCAAGGGCCAGCAGTGCTGATTTAGGTGTGCTCGTCGATTCGCAAGGTACGGACAACAAGCAGTCGGCTACGCCAGAGAAGGTAGAGCAAGGACATCATAATCCCCTGGCCTCAAGCGACGAGTTGAACATCGGAGATGACGAGTTAGCGCTTGAATTATCGATGCCGACTGCCGATATCGAGAGCCTTGAACCCCTTGACTTTGCCCCAGATGACGAGAGCCTAACTGATCTAATGGCTAGTGAGAATGTTCTGCCTCCCGAACTGGCAGAGGTGCTGGGAAGTGAGGTACCGCCGCCGTTTGAAGAGGCCGAAGGAGAGCAGGAGTCAGGACTGATATACTCCTTGGAAACCGACCCTATGGACACCAAGCTAGATCTCGCGCGCGCTTATATTGATATGGGTGACGAGGATGGTGCGCGACCAGTGCTCGATGAGGTGGTCAGCGAGGGTAGTCCGCAGCAGCAAGCGGAAGCTAGAGAACTGATGCTTCGGATTGAGTGAACCACACGCATCAACATTTTCCCACGGAAATTTGGTCGGCAGGCACGCGCGTAGCACTGCGGGTGGAATATGACGGATCTGCATTTCATGGTTGGCAAGCCCAGCCGCACTTGTCGTGTGACACTGTGCAGGAATGTTTAGAGCACGCGCTCACTCAGATTGCCAATAGCCCTGTTAGAACCCATTGTGCCGGGCGCACCGACAGAGGGGTTCATGGTTTTGGCCAAATTGTTCATTTTGACGATCCCGTTGGTCGCAATGCCAAAGCCTGGGTGTTAGGCACTAACAGCTTGTTGCCCCCCACTGTCCGTGTGCACTGGGCGCAGTCGGTAAGCGGTGACTTTCATGCGCGATTTTCGGCGACCGCTCGGCGTTATCGGTACATCATCGCGAACACGGCGATTCGTTCGGCGCATCTCAACGGCCAAGTCAGTAGCTATCGTCGACCCCTGGACAGCCGGCTTATGGCTGAGGCAGCCCAAGTCATGATCGGAGAGCAGGATTTCAGTGCTTTCCGAGCCGCTCAGTGCCAGGCAAGCTCGCCTATTCGTGAAATCCAGCAGCTCAACGTCAGTCGCTGGGGAGATTTCGTGATTATCGATATCACTGCTAACGCCTTTTTGCAGCACATGGTGCGCAATATCGCAGGCAGTTTACAGCTGATTGGCGCCGGTTTGAAACCGGTAGACTGGATGGCACAATTGCTCTCGGGCAAAGATAGATCTAAAGCCGCAGACACGGCATCGGGAGCAGGGCTTTACTTGGTGGGAGTTTATTATCCCGAGCGTTTTGGTTTGCCTAGCATCCCCGACGGACCAGCGTTCTTGTCGGGGACAATGTAAGATTTGAGTCTAGGGTAAGCGCATTACTTTGCTATAATCGCGACCACCGAGCGGTGCGTCCATAGGAAAAGCTGTTGCAAATAAAGATTTGTGGTATCACACGACCTGAGGATGCTCAGAAAGCGAGTGCGCTTGGTGCAGACGCCGTTGGCTTAGTCTTCTGGTCAGGCAGTCAGCGAGCGGTGTCTGTTGATCAGGCCCAAGTACTTTGCCGCGAGTTGGCGCCCTTTGTGACGGTGACAGCGCTGCTTGTCAATGCCACCGCCAATGAGCTTGAAACAATATTAGCATCGGTCCCGGTCAACTTATTGCAATTTCATGGAGATGAAACACCGGCATTTTGCGAACAATGGTCGATACCTTATATTCGAGCGCTACCCGCGGCAGCGGGCACAGATTTGATTACCGAGGCTAGCCGCTACACTAAGGCGCGTGGGTTCCTCGTTGATGCCGTGCATGAGGGAAAATTTGGCGGCACCGGCACTCAGTTTGACTGGACTGTGGTTCCTAAGTCTTTTAATCGACCGCTCATTTTGGCGGGCGGATTGAATTTTGCTAACGTGGCGGAGGGTATTCGCACAGTAAATCCCATCGGTGTCGATGTCAGTAGCGGTGTTGAATCCTCTCCGGGCATTAAAGATCATGACAAAATGCACCGCTTCATCAATGCCGCTCGGACGGCTAAAAAAGGACAGCGACAATGACGGCGAAACACGACCCCCAACGTTATGCGAGTGTGCCCGATGAACATGGCAGGTTTGGTGAATTTGGCGGCAAGTTTGTAGCCGAAACCTTGATGTCGGCCCTTGCTGATTTGGAAGTGCTTTACCGGAAGTTAGCGCAGGATGACGAATTTCAGCGTCAATTTGATGAAGACCTAGCCCATTTTGTAGGGCGGCCTTCGCCGCTTTATGAAGCCGCGCGCATGTCTGATCATATCGGTGGAGCGCGGATTTTCCTCAAGCGCGAGGATCTGAATCATACCGGCGCCCATAAGGTTAACAATACTATCGGCCAGGCACTACTCGCCAAGCACATGGGTAAAAACCGTGTGATTGCAGAAACGGGTGCAGGGCAACACGGAGTTGCCAGTGCCACAGTGGCTGCGCGCTTAGGAATGGACTGTCATGTTTTTATGGGTGAAGAAGATATCCAGCGGCAGTCACTCAATGTGTATCGAATGAAGCTGTTGGGCGCCGAGGTCATTCCGGTAACCTCGGGCTCCCGCACCTTGAAAGATGCCATGAACGAAGCGCTCAGAGACTGGGTGACGAACGTGGACAACACTTTTTATATTATTGGTACAGTCGCAGGCCCGCATCCGTATCCTATGCTAGTACGTGACTTCCAGAGCGTGATTGGGCGCGAGGCACGGCATCAATCGCTGGCGATGACCGGCAAACTGCCCGACGCGTTGGTTGCCTGTGTCGGTGGGGGCTCGAATGCTATCGGTTTATTCCATCCATTTTTAACCGACGAATCAGTGGCGATGTATGGTGTAGAGGCCGGCGGCCATGGGATTGAAACGGGCGAACATGCGGCACCGCTATCCGCCGGTACACCCGGCGTATTGCATGGTAATCGCACCTACTTAATGCAAGATGACAATGGTCAAATCTTGCACACGCATTCGGTATCAGCGGGCCTCGATTATCCAGGCGTTGGACCTGAACATTCGTGGCTTAAGGACATTGGGCGAGTCAATTATGTGGCTGCCAACGACGACGAAACCTTATCGGCATTCCACCGATGGACTCGCATGGAAGGCATCATGCCCGCTTTGGAGACCGCGCATGCCCTAGCTTACGCGGAAAAATTAGCGGCTCAGATGTCCCCGGATCAGCACATCATTGTTAATTTATCAGGTCGAGGCGACAAAGATATTTTGACTGTTGCCGCCCTTGAAGGCATTACTGTTTAAGGAAAAGTTGTGAGTCGTTTACAAGCACGCTATCAGGCACTGCACGCGTCAGGAAGAAAAGCCCTCATCCCCTACATTGTTGCTGGAGATCCATCGATCAGCGCCACGGTACCCCTGATGCATCGTTTGGTGGAGGCGGGGGCAGATATTATAGAAATTGGTGTGCCGTTCTCTGATCCCATGTCTGAGGGACCCGTCATCCAGCAAGGACACGAGCGTGCGTTGGAGAACGGGGTGTCTCTGCGCGATGTATTGGGGCTTGTAACAGCGTTTAGGCAAGACGATATCGATACACCTATTGTCGTCATGGGCTATGCCAATCCGGTCGAGCGAATGGGTCATGCACTGTTTGCCGAAGCCTGTATGGGGGCTGGTGTAGACGGCTTGATTACCGTCGATCTTCCCCCCGAGGAAGTCGATAACCTTAACCAAGAGCTTAAGCGCGTTGCTATCGATAATATTTTTCTGATCTCACCGACAACGCCCGATGAGCGTATCAGCACAATCACCGAGCGGGCTAGCGGTTTTGTTTATTACGTCGCTGTGAAGGGCGTAACGGGAGCGGGCAATCTTGATGTGGCTGACGTGACCCACCATTTGAACCTTATCCGGGCGTCCACTTCGTTACCCGTGGCTGTCGGTTTCGGTATTAAAGATGCCGTTTCTGCCGCCAGTTTGGCACCGATTGCGGATGGTATTGTGGTCGGCAGTGCACTCATCGACACGATGGCCAGAGCAATACATGCGGGGCATAGTGAAGCCGAGGCAATCGATAGGGCGATCACGCTATTAGTGGATATTCGCGGGGGGATAGATCAGGCGACTTCCGCAGCCTAACCTTGAGCAGGTATACTCTGCGTGACTAATTGACGGGGTCAGCTATGAGCTGGATTGATAAAATTCTCCCATCCGGTGTACGCAAGGATGAGGCCGCAAAGCGCGCTAGTATTCCGGAAGGACTGTGGAAGAAGTGCATCAAATGCGATGCCGTGAACTACAAACCTGATCTGGATCGGAACCTGCAAGTGTGTCCTACCTGTGGCCACCATATGCGCATGGGTGCCCGACAGCGTTTAGATCTATTTTTGGATAAAGAGGGGCGGCAAGAGTTATTTGCTGACCTGGAGCCGATAGACCGTCTCAAGTTCAAAGACAAGCGTAAATACAAGGAGCGATTGGCTGCCGCGCAAAAAAACACCGGTGAGAAAGATGCGCTAATCGCTATGCGAGGTAAGCTCAAAGAGGCGCAGTTAGTAGCCGTAGCCTTTGAATTCAATTTTCATGGAGGCTCGATGGGGTATGCCGTAGGTGAGAAGTTTACGCGAGCCGCGGGTGTGGCTCTAGAAGAGCGTATTCCTCTGGTGTGCTTTTCAGCATCGGGTGGTGCTCGTATGCAAGAGGCGCTCATCTCGCTCATGCAAATGGCAAAGACGTCGGCCGTCATTGAGCGCATGAAGATCCACAAGCTGCCCTACGTGTCGGTAATGACTGATCCTATCTATGGTGGCGTCTCGGCGTCTTTAGCCCTGTTGGGGGATATTAATATTGCTGAACCCGACGCTCGAGCGGGGTTTGCTGGGCCAAATATCATCGAGCAGACCATTCGACAAAAGCTTCCAAAAGGTTTTCAACGCAGCGAGTTCCTGCTCGAGCACGGCGCTATTGATATGATCGTTCCTAGGGCTGAAATGCGCGATACCATTGCTCGGCTGTTGTCAAAGTTTGCTGGTGGCCAATCAGAGGATACACCTGTGACCTCATCTGAGAGCCTTGAAAGTGATGCATCCGTAAGGAATGACGCCGACGGCAATGGCTGAATCCGTACTGGCGAAATGGCTCGCCCATTTAGAGGTACAACATCCAAAAACGATCGACCTTGGTCTAGAGCGCACTCGAGAGGTTGCCGATCGTCTAGGTTTGCTCGCCCCACACTGCAAAACGATTACCGTCGCAGGGACTAATGGCAAGGGTACCTGTGTGGCAGCACTCGATGCTTTACTGCGTGCGCAACCCGGTGCCGTTGGTCTATACACCTCCCCTCATTTGCTGCGCTATAACGAGCGTATTGTCATCAACGGTGAACCCGCAGGAGACGATGATATTGTTGCCGCATTCAGGGCTATAGAGGTGGCGCGTAGTGACATCTCTCTCAGCTATTTCGAATTTTCAACCCTGGCAGCCCTCTGGTTATTCAGGCGCGCGGGTGTAGCCTGGCAGATCCTTGAGGTGGGTTTGGGGGGACGACTGGATGCGGTCAATATTATTGATGCGGACGGTTGTGTTATTACGAGCATTGGACTCGATCATATCGAGTGGCTAGGGGATACCCGTGAGTTGATCGCGATAGAAAAAGCTGGCGTTGCGCGCAATGGTCGTCCGGTAATCATAGCGGAATCAGAACAGCCTGAGACACTTCGGCCTACCCTCGAAGCGATTGGCGCTGATGTTTTTTGTATAAATAGCGAATGGCGCTTAACTAACAATATCCTGACAATGCCCGACGGAAGGGTAGTGACGTTGCCTGTGCCGATGGGCTTGCAGCCTCAGAACCTTGGGGCAGCAGTGGTTGCGTTACATTCTTTAGGCGTCGATGATCCCCACAAGACTACTCGCCAATCTTTGAATTCTGTTCGGCTAGCAGGCAGGCAGCAGAGGTTTTGTTGGCGAGCGAGGGACGTTTGGTGTGACGTAGCCCACAATCTGGAATCAGTGTCAGCGTTAGTCGTTGCTTTAGAAGCTGCACCGAGTAAGACGCCTTGTCATGCGGTGTTTGCAGGCATGTCGGATAAGCCACTCCATGCTATGATCACCGCAATCGGACCATTGGTTGATCACTGGCATTTGCCACCATTGACGGGTATCAGCCGGGCAGCATCACCGAGTTCGGTAGAAGCGCTGCTAGAAAAAAGTAACAGTCGTTGTTACGAATCCATCGATGGTCTCGCGCAGTATCTTTTGGAGATCACAGAGGTTGACGATCGCATTGTGGTATTTGGTTCCTTTGTGACCGTCGGTGCACTGCTTGCTCAGTTTAATGAGCATTCTTTGGGCGCAAACCCGCAGCTAAGTGCTGGAGCTGAAGTTAATGAATCCTATAAGTAAACAGCGACTTGTCGGATCCTTACTCCTCATGGGGTTGGCGGTGGTTTTCTGGCCCATCATTTTTGTTCAGCCTATCGTGAACAGACCGATTAACTTATCCGCGGCGCCGGCGCCTCCGGTGATCGATGCGAGCCCCTTAGCGGGCCCCCAATCGCCCCGGGCTAAGCTTGAACCACTGTTGATTGAACCCAAATTTGACGAAGGCCCACAAATCGAGGCTGATGAAAACACGCACTTAGCTGATACAGAGGAAAATAGCCGATCTCTCGATGAACGGCTTACACGACTTCCTAATGTACGAACATTTGAGCTGCCAAGCGCTGAAAGCAAGGCTCCCGCTGCCGTTGAGTTGAATGCTGAAGGCCTGCCCAACAGTTGGGTATTGCAGGTGGCGGCTGTAAAGAGTCGCCAGCGCGCGACACAGTTGGTAAAGGCTCTGCAGGCCAAGGGATACGAAGCTTTCTCTCGAAAGGTCACCCGTGGTGATCTAACCTTATGGCGCATACAAATTGGACCGAAGCTTGAACAGGCGAAATTAGTTAATTTAAAGCCCACTATCGATGAGTTATTTGAGGTTAACGCCACTATTTTGCGCTATGGGCAACAATAATGAATAGTGTGACAGCTGATCTAACAAGGTTGATAGGCCAATTTAATGGCCTTGACTGGTTGATTATGGCTGTGGTGCTGGCGTCACTGCTGTTAGGTATTGTCCGGGGGTTTGCGCGGGAAGCCTTGTCGTTAATGGGGTGGGTATGCGCTTTCATCGGCGCTAATTTACTGGCCAAACCTCTCGCTGCGTCACTGCTGGCAATGAGTGATAGCGCAACACTGCGCTACCTAGTCGGCTGGGGGCTGGTTTTTTTCGGTGTTCTAGCTATTTTCAGCGTGTTGGGAAGCGTGCTTGCTAGGCAGCTACGTCAACCTGGCTTCAACATTGGCAATCGATTTCTTGGTGCTGTATTTGGCATTGCTCGAGGCCTCGTCATCATGATGGTCGTTACCTTGATGCTCAAAGGCATGTTGCCAGACTCCGAGGAGGATTGGCTGGATCGGGCTCAGCTGGTGCCAATACTGGAAGTAATGGCGGATTGGTTCAGTGAAAATGTTGATGATGTACTCCAGAGTAATCCAGTAGAGACAGTGGATGCCACTCTTGAGTCCCAAGAGTTGCTTTAAGGTGGGAGTACGCCCATGTGTGGCCTAGTTGGTATGGTTGGTAGCTCAGAAGTCGCCGCGGATATCTATGACGCACTGACCATGTTGCAGCATCGAGGTCAGGACGCTGCAGGCATTATGACGTTTAAAGACGGTAAGTTCTTGCAGCGCAAGGGTGAAGGACTCGTGCGCGATGTCTTTCGTACCCATCATATGACCCAACTATTGGGTAACTTTGGCATTGGTCATGTGCGTTACCCTACCCAAGGGAGTTCTGGTACCGCTCTGGCTCAGCCTTTTTATGTTAACTCTCCCTACGGGATTGCCTTGGCACATAATGGCAATCTCACCAACGCCGACAAACTCAAAGCGGAGTTATTTCAAAGTGACCTTCGACATTTAAATACCGATTCAGACTCAGAAGTACTTCTCAACGTGTTTGCGCATGAATTGCAACGACTGGGTAAATTAGTCCCCGAGTCCGAGGATATATTTGCCGCGGTGGAGGCTGTGCATCGCCGCTGCGAGGGGGGGTATGCGGCGGTTGCGATGATTGCAAATCATGGTGTACTGGCTTTTCGAGACCCCTATGGTATTCGACCTCTGGTGATTGGTGAGCGAGAGAGCAGTACGGGCGGTACCGATTATATGGTCGCCTCTGAAAGTGTTGCGCTAGACGTACAGGGCTTCGAATTACTCGGCGATGTTGCGCCCGGAGAGGGTATTTACATTACTCAGGAGGGCAAGCTTATTCGCCGTCAATGTGCTCTGGCACCCCGATTAGTCCCCTGTATTTTTGAGCACGTGTATTTCGCCCGTCCAGATTCGATGATGGATGGCGTGTCGGTTTACAAAACCCGAATGCGTCAGGGGGAGCGCCTTGCCCGGAAAATACTAAATGAACGACCGGACCACGACATTGACGTGGTTATCCCTATTCCCGACACTAGCCGAGTGGCCGGTCAGTCTGTGGCGCATGAGCTGGGGGTGAAGTTTCGCGAGGGTTTCATGAAAAATCGCTACATCGGCCGAACATTTATTATGCCCGGCCAAAGTCAGCGTGCGAAATCTGTCCGTCAAAAACTCAACCCGGTGCCATTGGAGTTTAAAGATAAAATAGTCTTGCTTGTCGATGACTCTATCGTCAGAGGAACGACCTGTGGACAAATTATCCAAATGGCGCGAGATTCGGGCGCCCGTAAGGTTTATTTTGCTTCCGCAGCACCGCCGGTGAGATTCCCCAACGTGTATGGTATCGATATGCCCGCCGCTACTGAGCTCATAGCGCACGGTCGTGATGTTGAGGAAATTTGTCGGCTGATAGGGGCCGACTGGTTGATCTATCAAGACCTTGAGGATTTGCTGGAGTGTTCTCGCGAGGGTAACGAGGCGATTGACGGCTTTGAATCGTCAGTTTTCGATGGTATTTACCCTGCGGGCACCATTGATCAAGCCTATCTCAATAGCGTTGAGGCTGCTCGCGCTGAGGGATCAGCACTGCGGCAGGCGGTCGCTCAAGAGGGCGGCGTTGTCGGCCTGCACAATGACGGATAGGGGCGCTGTGTGACACAAGATAGAGGAAAATGGTTAGACGATGCCATGCCTGAGACGAGAGCCATTCGGGCCGGGATTTGTCGAACCTCGGAGGGCGAGCACAGTGAGCCCATCTTCACGACGTCTAGTTACATTTTTGATTCGGCGGAAGACGCAGCTGCCCGATTTTCGGGCGATAGCGAAGCGCAGGGTAGTAATGTTTATTCGCGTTATACCAACCCCACAGTGCGAGGCTTTTGCCAGCGATTAGCTGCGCTTGAGGGTGGTGAGGCGTGTGAGGCAACCGCCTCGGGTATGGCGGCGATCCTCTCTGTGTGCATGACGTTTTTGCATACCGGCGATCATATTATTTGTTCCCGTGACGTATTCGGTAGCACTCTGGGCTTATTTGAAAAGTACCTGAGCAAATTTGGCATTGATATCAGCTTTGTACCTCTCAACAATACCGAGGCTTGGCGCCATGCCGTTAAGCCAACGACACGGTTACTGTATTGTGAAACACCGTCTAACCCCCTTTGCGAAATTGCCGATATAGCGGGCTTAAGCGGTATTGCTCGAGAGGCGGGTGCTCGTCTAGTCGTTGACAACTGTTTTTGTACGCCAGTGCTGCAGCAGCCGCTCAAACACGGTGCCGACATTATTATTCATTCGGCGACAAAGTATCTTGATGGCCAAGGACGGGTCATGGGGGGGGCGGTGGTGGGTAACGCAGCCGATATGGCAGAGGTGAATAGTTTTTTACGGACTTGCGGCCCTACCATGAGTTCATTTAATGCTTGGGTGTTTCTGAAAGGATTGGAAACCTTGTCACTGAGGATGCACGCGCACTCCCATAATGCGCAGACCTTAGCAGAGTGGTTGCAGGAGCAGTCGCCGGTCAGCAGGGTCCATTATTGTGGCCTGCCTGATCATCCAGGATACGATATTGCATGCCGTCAACAAAGTGGTTTCGGCGGCGTTCTGTCCTTCGAGCTCGCCGGTGGACAGGCCCAAGCTTGGCGCTTTATCAATGCCACACAGATGCTATCACTCACGGCCAATCTCGGTGATGCAAAATCCACTATTGTGCATCCGGCTACCACAACCCATGGGCGCTTGAGTAGTGAGCAGCGACAGGCTGCAGGTATCAGTAGTGGCCTGATTCGTATAGCGGTTGGACTTGAGCATATTAGTGACATTCAACAGGACTGTGTGCGAGCATTTAATGCGCTCTAATAGACCAATATCGGAGCAGGGGGCGTCTTTTCAGTGCAATCACTGATCGAACAAACCGTAGCTAATATTGGCGAGGTGGTCTTAGGCAAAGAACTTGAGGTGCGCCGGGCGTTGTGTTGCCTTTTATCAGGCGGACATTTACTGCTAGAAGATCTGCCGGGTATGGGCAAGACCACTTTAGCTCATGCGTTGGCACACAGCTTGGGGCTGAGCTTTGGGCGAGTGCAATTCACCTCTGATTTACTACCCTCAGACATTCTTGGTCTGTCGGTATTTGATCGCGAACGGAGTGATTTTGAATTTCAAGCAGGACCGATTTTCAATCAGCTCCTGTTGGCAGATGAAATTAATCGGGCCACACCGCGAACGCAGAGCGCACTTCTAGAAGCGATGGCCGAGGCACAAGTGAGTATCGATGGACAGACACGGCCTTTACCGAACCCATTTTTTGTCATTGCCACCCAGAACCCCATTCACCAATCGGGAACTTATGCGCTTCCCGAATCCCAGCTCGATCGCTTTCTCATGCGCCTAAGCATCGGCTACCCCAGCGCAGAGGCCGAGCGGCGGCTATTGGTACGAGGGGACCAGAGTGGTCTAGCCCAATTGCCGATCAGTATGAATGCACAGCAGCTGGTAGAGATACGCGGCTCTGTTAATGCAGTGGCGCTCTCCGATAGTCTGATCGCTTACGTTCAACGCCTAACCGCGTTCACACGAGACGCGCCTGAATTCGCCATGGGTCTTTCGCCCCGAGGAATGTTAGCGCTGGTGGCCTGCGCGCGTACCTGGGCGTTAATGGCGGGGCGCGATTATGTCGTGCCCGATGATGTCCAAGCGGTCATAGAGTCCGTTGTCGCGCATCGATTAGTTCCCAGCGCTGATTATTCAGGCGATGGCGCCGCGTTGGTAGCATTAATGCAACGTAGTGTCGACGTCATACCCGAGTAGTCTGACTGGTGAAGCTAACGGGCGCCTTTTACAGTATCTATCGGAATTGGCTCAGTCGGCGTTTGCCCGCCGCACGAAGCATCACGCTTGAACAGCGACGATTATTTATTTTTCCAACGGCGGCAGGGTTTTTTTTCTTAGCGACGCTGTTGATTATGTTACTGACGGCCATTAACTATCAAAACAACATGGCGTACGGATTAACTTTTTGGTTAGCGATGCTGTTCATTGTCGCGGTCCATTTCACCCATGGTAATTTGCTAGGGTTGACGATGACTGCGGTAGCTGCTGAAGCAGTGTTTGCGTATCAGCAGTCGGGTTTTACCCTACGCTTGAGCGGGGGCGGTAAGCGAGCTGGCCACTACAGCGTCCGCTTGCTATGGCCCGATGCCGAACAGGTGGTAGATGTGGGGGCAGGGCAGGGTCGCACGGTGACGCTGCATCAGGCTGTTGGCCAACGCGGCTATTTCTTGCCACCAAGGTTACGCATTGAATCGGTTTATCCGCTGGGTCTTCTGCGCTGCTGGAGCTTTGCGTATTTTGATTGTCAGGCATTGGTATATCCCCAACCGCTGCCCGCCCCTGATGTTTTGATCTCTGTCAACGAGAAGGGCACATTGGGCACTAGCGATAGCAGCGGTTTGGATGATTTGGCGGGTTTTCGAGCCTATCAGGTAGGGGATTCAGCGCGTCATATTGACTGGCGGGCTTGGGCTCGCGGTCAAGCCTTGCAAACCCGGTTATTTAGCGCCCCTAGCCGCGAGGAACATTGGCTGGACTGGAACGACTTCGATGGGGGAAATACGGAGCAGCGTCTCTCCTGGCTGTGCTGGCGGATCATACAATTAGACGCGTCGGGGGATGACTACGGCTTGCGCCTGCCGAATGTGGAAATACCGCTGGCGGCAGGCGATCGTCAGCGGGAAGTCACCCTTCGCGCGCTCGCGTTATACGACATGCAACCTCCAGGAACGGGGTACCACCTATGACCTCGTCACTTTTACCACGGCAGGCTTTGTGGTGGCTTATAGGCAGCCAGCTGTATGTCGCGCTACCCCACTTCAGTCGAGTACCGCTGTGGATTCTTGCGGTCTATGCAGGCGCCGCACTCTGGCGTTTGCAGATGTATCGACATCGAGCAGACATGCCCCATAAACTCGTGCGCTTGATGTTGGGTTTGGGGTTGGGGGGTAGTGTCATTGTGAGCTATCAAACCTTTGTTGGTTTAGACCCTATGGTAGCGCTGTTATTAGTCGCTTCGGCACTAAAAGGGGTGGAGTCGGTTCGGGTAAAAGATGGCTATGTCTTAGTGTCCCTTGGGCTGTTCATCATGACGACCCAATTCTTATATGACCAACAGTTGCCCACTATGCTTTACGGCGTGATCGGCACGCTGCTGCTGGTGATCAGTCTCATCGCCATCAATCAGCGGCCCGGGGCATCTCTTGGTCGTCGTGAGTGTTTTCTGGCACTGCGAATGCTCGGACTTGCCATGCCGATGATGGTGGTTCTATTTGTGTGGTTTCCTCGCATTGATCCTTTGTGGAGTGTTCCGTCGAAAACGCAGCAGGGAACCACCGGCATGAGTGATGTGCTTCGCCCGGGTGATGTTACCCGCCTTGGGCGTTCGTCAGAGGTGGCGTTTCGCGTTCAATTTGATGGCTCAATTCCACCTAATCGAGAGCTGTATTGGCGAGGCATGGTACTCAACCAGTTTGATAATCGTGCATGGCGGACCTTGGAGTGGAAGGATCATCCAGCGATCGAGCGACAGCTGGAGCGACCTACCTTGGAGGGTGATTCCTTACATTATCACGTCATTATGGAACCCAGCATGCAGAATTGGCTGTATGCACTGCCCTATGCTGAAAGTGACAGCAGAGGTGTATTTGAAACATGGGATTTTCGCTTGGCGGTTGCCAAGCCACTGGAAAGTACGTTTTCCTACAAGGTGGTTTCACAGCAGCCCACAGCGCTTCAGCCAGTGCTCTCGCAATGGCGACGTGAAACGGAGCTCGCCTTCCCTCCCGGGTTAAATCCGCGAACTCGGGCGTGGGTGGCCGAACAGTTAGCCGCTGTCGAGGGCGTCGATGATTTCATTCTACGCGTCCTCAGGTATTTTCGAGAGCAGCCTTTCTTTTACACGCTAGAGCCACCCGCTATCAGCGACGATGATTTTGTTGATCAGTTCATATTTAACAGTCGACGTGGCTTCTGTGAGCACTATGCCTATAGTTTTGTTGTGATAATGCGAATGGCTGGCATACCTTCTCGCATAGTTGGCGGATATCAAGGCGGAGAAGTCAACGATGTCAACAATACGCTAGTGGTTCGTCAGTTTGATGCGCATGCGTGGACTGAAATTTGGCTCGAGAATCGAGGTTGGGTCCGTGTTGATCCCACTGCTGCTGTTTCACCAGCGAGGATCGAGTTGGGCCTTGAGAGTGCTTTGGCGGAGGAGGAGCGGTTCTTGACGGATTCGCTGTTATCGGCCTATCGTTTTCGGAACGTCAGTATTATCAACTGGCTAAGATTACGTTACGACGCTGCTGCCTGGCGCTGGCAAAGCTTTATCGTCGGTTTCGACAGCGGGGAGCAAATCAATTTACTGAAATTATGGTTTGGCGAGATTAAGGTAGGTTGGTTTGTTGCGGCGCTGCTCGGTAGTTGGATAGCCATCCTTGGTCCGTTGACCTGGTGGATGACTCGGAGCCGGCGCAGTAGTGACCGGCTGCCAACTGAAAAAGCATTCGCGGCACTATGCCGGATTTTGGCTCGTCGTGGCATTGACCGACAAATAGGAGAAACTCCGCTGCATTTTTTAACGCGAGTGGAGGCTCAGTTGGCAGCGAATGATCCCTTAGTTATTGAGCTGGAAAAATTAGCAGTCAGGCTTTATGCGCCGGTTAGTGGGTCAATCGAATAACGAAGTAAGCGAGCGCAAATAGCACTAGCGCGGCGATACCGATCAGGCTCCAGCGGTGCATGGTTTGACTCCGCAGCTTTTCTTTGAGTCTGTCATCGAACCATAGGGCGATGTGATTGACGATGGCGAATAGCGGTGCTGTCGCCACTGTCCCACTGGTGGCCACATGGCTAAACCCTAATACCAACTCAGCACCAGCAGCGGCCCCCACCCACTTAAAAAGCGGGAATATCGGTCTGGCTTCGGCCCAAGATAAGCGCATGAATGTCGTGGGTGCCTTCATAGGTATTGACCACTTCAAGATTCATCATGTGACGCATCACCGGGTAGTCATCTGAAATACCGTTACCCCCAAGCATGTCCCGGGATTTACGCGCTATATCGAGGGCTTTGCCACAGGAGTTGCGTTTAATCAGACTGATTAAATCGGGCGATATTTCTCCCGCTGAAAGCAGCTGTCCCGCTCTGAAGCAGCTTTGCAAGCCCAGAGCAATCTCTGTTTGCATATCGGCGAGCTTGAGCTGAATGAGTTGATTCGCAGCAAGAGGCCGACCGAATTGCTGACGATCCAGAGTATATTGTCGGGCGGTATGCCAGCATGTCTCGGCGGCACCGAGGACGCCCCAAGCGATGCCGTAACGGGCGTTATTGAGGCAGCCAAAGGGACCTTTAAGGCCCTGCACATTGGGCAGAAGGTTTTCCTCGGGAACGAAGACATTATCCATAACGATCTCACCGGTCACCGACGCACGCAGTGCGAGCTTGCCTTCTATTTTTGGGGCGCTGAGGCCGGACATTCCCTTTTCAAGAATGAACCCGCGAATAATGTCGTCGTCGGTTTTGGCCCACACGATGAAAACATCGGCCAATGGACTGTTTGAAATCCACATCTTTGCCCCGCTAACGCTGTAACCACCGTCCACGCTACGGGCTCGCGTGACCATGCCACTCGGATCGGAACCATGGTCCGGCTCGGTGAGTCCGAAGCATCCAATCCATTCGCCAGTAGCGAGTTTGGGTAAATATTTATCCCGTTGACTGTCGTTACCATAGGCATAAATAGGGTACATAACCAGGGATGATTGGACACTCAGCATGGATCGATAACCTGAGTCCACACGCTCAATTTCGCGCGCGATCAGGCCGTAGCTGATGTAGTCGACACCGGGACAGCCATAACCTTCAATGGTGGGTCCTAGAAGGCCCATCTCACCCATTTCGCGAAAAATACCTGGATCAGTGGTTTCTGTACGATAAGCATCTTTTACGCGGGGAAGTAATTCGTTTTGGGCGTAGCCACGTGCGCTGTCGCGCACCATGCGCTGCTCTTCGCTCAATTGTTCATCGAGTTCAAACGGGTCTTGCCAATTGAGTTTGCTCCAGCGTGTTTGTCCTGCCATGGTGACTGTCCTCCGGCCGAAGGCAGTCAGTGCCCTCAACATAATATTTTAAGCCTAAAATATAAGTGTAGCAAATGTAGGTGCGCAACCAAATCCAACCCATGCAGCCGAGAGAAAAAACGGTGAATGTGTTCCCGTTTGGGCCATACAGGTTAACAACAGCTCGCGTTCTGGGGGGTTATCTAGCCTCAAAAACTCGCCGTGTAGCGTAACAACATGCGCTCAGCACTCAGCGGGTGGTAATACGGTCATTGCTGAGTAATGAGGTGCTCAGCCTGTCGAGACGCGATAGCTGAGAGAGTGAAGGTGGGATTCACAGCGCCACTGCTGGGGAACAAGCTGGGTCCGGACACATAGAGATTGTCGGTGTCATGGACCCGGCCAAAGCTATCGGTGACTGACTGCTGCTCATCCTTACCCATGACGGTACCACCCATAATATGCATGGCCACTCGCGGCCCATGCCAGACTTCCCTAGCCCGTGCTGCGCGCATAATCTCTTGACCTTCATCGATGCGTTGCTGCCATAGTCTCGCCGTTCTGGCATCTAGATTGTGTTCAGTGCGAGCGAGCGCTATCCCATGGGTGTCTGTGGCATCGCTCAGAGTGACACGGTTGTTGGGTGCAGCAATGTCCTCAACGACTAAGGTCATGTTGGCTAAATGCTGAGCCGCATCCTGAAGCCACGGCTCGAGCTGGTTGCCAACAATATCTGGACGTCCGGTGCCATAGCCCAGCAGATCATGGGGCTTGATGGCATGGGCAATCAGCCATTGAGAAGAGCCAAAACCATTGCCCTGTTGTTTGTTGTCATAATCGTCATGGCTGAGTAACTGTCCGCCCGAGACCCCTTGGTGGGGGTAGGTGGGTTCATCGAATAAGCCAAAGACTGTGGCCGCGGGATGAGAGGTCAGATAGCGACCCAACTGGTCGAAGCGGTTACCGGGTGCTGGGGTGGTGTCTGCCGCAGAGCTCAATAAAATGCGCGCGGATTGGACGGTAAACGCAGCAATAATGACGTCTTTGGCAGTAATGGTGTGCCGTTCGCCACCTTGAAAATACTCAACGCCACGAATGCGTGCGGCCTTGTTGGGGTCCCGTAATACGCGACTCACCAAGGCGTTGTGCTCAAACTGGACCCCAGCTTTTTGGGCTCGTGGTAAGTGGGTTACCAGCGGGTTAGCCAACGCGCCAATTGGACAGCCCGCATCACACCAGCCATCGAACTGGCAGGCGGCTCTACCCTGGTAGGGTTGGCTGTTAATGGCAAGTGGCAACGGCGCGGTCCGCCGACCCGTTTTTTCGAAGCCTTTTTGCAGGATACGCGCCTGCGCAAACAGCGGCATGGGCGGCATAGGATAGGCCGCGCCTTCGGGTCGCCATATTTCCGCGTCGGCATCGCCGCTGAGTCCAACTTCTGATTGTATTTTATCGTAGTGGGGCTGTAGGGTTTGATAGTCAATAGGCCAATCCAAGCCGACGCCGTGGTCAGAGGCGACGCGAAAATCCCCCGGATGCAATCGCAGCCATACGCCGTAATGGTGGAGCGCTGAGCCACCGGTGCCAAAGCCTGCGTTGAAGGCATGACCCACTTTGTGATCACCCAATTCTTCAACCTGAGGGCCAGACCATTTGAGTCGCCTCGCCCAAATTTGTGAGCTAATCAAGTCGTCGGTGCTACGCTTAGGACCGGCTTCTAGCACCGTGACCCGTCGCCCAGATTCCGCCAGACGTGCAGCGAGCAGCAAGCCTGCAGCGCCGGCGCCGACAATCACGGTATCGGTAGACAACGCGTTACTCACCAGGGTTTTTTGGGTGTTATGTGAGCTCGATAAGGAATATCTAAGCGGGCAAATCCCTGCTCGGTGCCATAGACGACATCGAGGGCGTCAGCCCTGAGCACAAAGGAAAAGAAGCTGGCTGGAGGCCCCTGCCAGTCGGACACGGCATCTTCCCCCATAGCGGTTAATGCCAACTGCGGCGTCATACCATCTGCCGCCAGCAGGCGAATGCAACTGTCCAACGCGGGCCGATAAAAGCCGCTTTGTGCTGTAGTCGGTACACCGAGGTATTTCACTAAGAGTAATGAATCGTTCTTCGCACTGAGTTGACTATCGATGTAGGCAGCGATACCCGCCACGTGGGCGCCGGGCACGAGGGCATCGGCGATCACATTCATGGCCGAACATTGCGCGACACTTAAATGCTGTGGAGCAAAGCCGTCGGCTTGCGCCTGGGCAGGCGTAGACTGTAGCCAACTGCCATTAATACAAAACCAGCCGAGGGCAGCGCCCCCGGCGAGTAGCTGACGCCGTGTGGTGTCTGCGGTCATTAGAAATCTTTGCGGACACTGAAGGCGACGTACCGTGGCGCTTTGTAGGCCACTTCATTACAACCACACAGGGTAGCCAGATCAAAGCCTTGAACCCCAGGACGCTCATCGGTCAAGTTGCGAACAGCGAGGGTTGCCAGCCAGTCATTAACCGCATAGCTTAGCTGGGCATTGACGACTGTGTAGCTCGGAAATTTGTCAGCGTCGAAGTTGCGTAGATTGTAATAGTACTCATCGGAGTAGCTGACATCGGCTTGAATAGCCATGCGTCCGCTAAAGGCGTCAAAACCATAACGCACGAGCCCAGTCGCCTGAAATTCGGGCGCATAGGTGGGGTCAACGTCGCTAGCAGGTAATGGCGAACCATTGCGCAGTGAAACATCTTTCACGGTTGCGTCAAAATAGGAGCCTGACACAATAATATCGAGACCCTCGACTGGGGTCGTTTGAATTTCTAGCTCAACGCCGTAGTTATCGGCGTCTTTGTTGATAACAACGCCACCTACGCCGACAAAGAGAAACGCCTGATAGTCGGCATAGTCGTAGTAAAAGGCACTGCCGTTGATTCGCGTAGTACCGCCACCCAGTGTGGCTTTGAAGCCACCTTCATAACTGGTCAGCACCTCGGAGTCATAGGGTAGTCCTGCGTCACCCCCTGAACCAAAGTAAGCACCCAACAGCGGCGCATTATAGCTACCCGCTTTGACACCACGATTGACGCCGCCATAAATCATCAAATCGTCAGACACGTCGTAGGTTAACTGGAGTTTTCCAGCCCATAGATTGTCTGAGATATCATCATTATATTGAACGCCGGTGCCGGGGAAGCATTGGCTAGGATCCGAGAAGCAGGGCGCGGTGTTGACGACAAAGGAACTCTCAGAGGGAGCAACGCCCAGATTGAGTTGAAATTCCTTCTCTTCGCGCATGGCTCGCAAGCCGGCTATGAGCGTCATTTGGGGAGTGAGGTCGTATTCGAGCTGGCCAAACAAGCTGTAGGAGTCGGTTTCAAGTTGAGCGACAGTTCCCACGTCAATGGGAACGCCACCGAAGACATCTGCGAAGGAGCCCTGAGGTCCCTTTAAGCCATTGTCCGATTCAGTGTCGATATTCAAGTAGTACAAGCCCGCCACCCAGCGACTATTGTCGGTCTCGCCGGTCAATCTGAACTCTTGGGTGAATGACTCTCCATCGACAGCGGCGTAGTTGGCTAGCTGATTGACCGGTGCAGAGTCGACGTCAATAAAAAGGAGCTTTTCGTACTGCTTAATGTCGGTGATGGAAGTAAATGTCATGCCGTTTTCAAGATCATAGATGGCACGAAAATTAATTCCCGAGTTCTCAGTACTGCCTTGATCTTCAAAGGCGAAGTCGCCGGAGAAGGTAAAATCATCGCCGTCGGGGTCAATATAGCCGAAGAAATCCGCTCCGGGTGCTAAGCGTCCGGGGAGACCGCCACCACCACCGGGCAGTAATTGATCTCCGTCTTCAATGTCGGCACCGCCATCGAGTCCCGTGTCATTGCCGTTTTGATCCAACAACGCGGTTAATCGGCTTTCATTGGCAGGGGTATTGATCACGTTAATGAGTTCGGCTGGCGTGGCGGGATTACCATCGTGATCTTGCACAATGCCCATGGTCGACTTACTTTGATAAGGACCTGTGGCGACCTCGCTTTCGGAGTAATTAACGCTCAAATCCATTCTCAGCTGGTCATTGGGCTGGAAGGCCAGGCGTAATCGCACCGCCGTGGTATCGTCATCACCTAAGTCGGCACCGGAACCGGGCCCTGGGTCGCCCAAAAACGGTAGCTGGTCGGCATTGCTGTAGAGATTTTCTAGATAAGCATCTTGTTTGCTATGGCGGAAAGCTACTCTGGCAGCGACAGTGTCGCTCAACGGACCACCGATGGCGCCCTCAACAACATAGCGATTGGCATTGTTAGCTACATCAAATTGACCTACCTCGATATCTAGGTAGCCCGTGGTTTCGTCAAATGTTGGGGCATTAGAGATAAAATGCACCAGCCCGCCCGTCGCGTTGCGGCCGAACAGCGTTCCTTGAGGGCCTTTCAAAATTTCAACGCGCTCTAAGTCAAAAACAGCAAAGGTTTGTGCCTGTGCGACGGCAATATAGCCTTCGTCGAGATAGACAGCGTTAGGTGCCTCAATAATGTCGTTGAAGTCATTCTGAGTGACCCCGCGAATGGAGAATTGCGTATTTTGCCCGGCTAGGTTGCCTGATATGTGAACGCCTGGGGCAAAGGAGGCAATGTCGAAACTTTCAGAAACGCCGAGCGCATCCATTTGCGTGCCGCTAAACGCGCTAATCGCGATAGGAACGTCCTGGACATTTTGCTCCCGCTTCTGAGCTACCACGACAATTTCCTCAAGCACACTTTGTCCCGCGGCGGGTAAACTCAGCGTTAAGGTGGCGATAACGCTCGCCAGCACTGAAGGTTGAAAGGATGGGGCTTTAGTGGGTACCTGCTTATTCATGGGTGACTCCTTGAGTTTGAGCGCTTATGGGTGCGCAGCTTTCATAGTATGCGTGATAGTTTGCGGTTAAGAGTGTGTAAAGGCAAGTGATCTATGGGGTGTGTCTCAGACCTCTCGCTTCCAATCGGGGCATGACCTCCTGTCTGAAGTAGGGAAATTCCTTAGCGTAATCCAGAAAGGACAGGGTGGTTCCTGCGATGCCGGTATCACTCATTTGCTCCAGTTGGTCAGCAATATGGTCTGGTGTGCCGACGAGCGGAAAGCCCCCGTGTCCGGCGGCAAAGCGATCTCGAAACATGGCCAGTGCTTCTTTCGTAAATGATTGCGCGTGTAGGCCTTGTAAGGTCATCAAATTATCGACGGCTTCCCAGTCGGCATGCTGATTGGCATAGTAGTCGAGTGCCTCGTCAGCTTCTTTCTGGGTGGGACGACAAACTACCGTCGCGAATGTCAGCACCTTGACCGCGCGCTGGACTGCGGCTGAACCGGCATTGATGTCCTCGACCGTTGCTCTGGCCTGGTCAAAATCGAAGACGGGCGTAAACAAGAAGTCGGCATTTCGCATGGCAAACGCTCTGCCTTCCTCGGAAGCCGCCGCATTGAGTATGGGTAGATGGCTTTGTGCCGGATGGGGCAGGCTGTACACGCCCTTACCCTTATAATAATCGCCTTGCCAATCAAAAGGCAGGTCCTCACGCCATAACTTTTGTACATAGTCGAACCACTCTTGCGCCATCGCATAGCGGGCGCCATGCTCGGCGGGCAAATCAACACCGAAGGCATCATACTCAGGCTTATTCCAGCCAGCGACGACATTTAACCCCAGCCGCCCCTTTGACAATTGATCGAGAGTGGCAAGTTGCTTGGCAGTCACAACGGGATGGTTGAAGGCCGTATGAACCGTGGCAAAAATTTGAATGTGTTGAGTGTGCGCAGCGAGGCCAGCAGCCCAAGTTACCGTCTCGAGCACGTTGCCATGGAAATCGGTTTCTCCACCGTAGCCAATCCAGCGGGCAATGGGTAGCATGAACTCAAGGCCCGCATCGTCGCACTGCTTTACCAAATCGAGATTGTTATCCCAGCTGTTGTCCCACCGCTCAGGGACCTTGGTGACGGCCATCCCGCTTGAGCAATTCGAAGAAAAAATACCCAGCTTGAGCTTGTTGCGGTTGAACATGGGGGATGTGTGCGCTTGAGCCATTAAGCTGTTCCTGAGTAATGATGTGCCGCAAAAATGACGATGATTGTCGGTGTGTGGACAATCATTTTATGTTTAAAATATTTGTATCAGGATGGGGGCGTGCTGGCAAGTAGCTGCGGACAAATAATGGAGGTCACGGGTGAAGCTCTTAGAAGATTTTTTTGTTGGGCAGCAGTTTGTGCTGGCGTTGTACACGGTCGACGAACAGGCGATTATTGATTTTGCCACGGCATTTGATCCGCAGCCCTTTCATACGCTGTCCGATCATCCGCGCACCCATGCGCTAGGAGGGCTGATGGCCAGTGGCTGGCATACGACGGCGATCTTTATGCGCCTAGCGGTAGATGCCTATATGTCCGACGCCGCTATTTTTACTTCCCCAGGGGTTGATAACGTCCGCTGGCTGGCGCCTGTTAGGGCGGGTGACACGGTGGAGGGCTGCGTAACGATTACGTCGGCGAGAGCTTCTGCGTCGAAGCCTGGTAGAGGCATTGTACAAGCCGATGCACGGCTCTGGAATCAAGACGCGGTTGCCGTGCTCTCGCTCAGTACTACAGCCTTTATAGCCACACGTGAAGGCTTCAAAGAAGCGTTTTGGAGTGGGTCATATTGATGCAGCGGGCTACAGAATGGCAGTGACTTCGATTTCAACCAGCGCCTGTTGTTCAACCAGTGCCGACACTTCCACCACGCTCATCGCAGGATAATGTTTACCCATAATATCTCTATAGGTGGTGCCAATGGCTTTCAGTTGACTCAGATAGCCATCACGATCGGTGATATACCACGTCATGCGGGTCATATGCTCGGGCCCTGCACCACCCGATGCAAGCACTGCACGGACATTGAGTAGCGCCTGACGGAATTGACCCACAAAATCCGTACATTCGAAGATTTCCTCGGCTGTCCAGCCAATCTGGCCGCCACAAAATAGATGTTGATTACCTTGCGCGAGAATACCGTTGGCGTACCCTCTAGGACGTCGCCAACCGTCGGGGAGTAAAATTTTGTGCATGGGGCTCTCCATTTACATTCACCAGGGAAGCTATTATATTTTAGGTTTAAAATATTAGCCATACGCAGAGTCATCAGCGCCGCTGTTAAGTGGCGATGTAGGTGCCTTAGTATGGGTACATCCCGCAAATGAGGAACATAGATATGGATCAGAATTCATTGTCGGCTTTAGCCGCTGACTTGACGTCGGGCGCTGTCCGAATTGTTGACCTTAGCGTTACGCTGTCTTCACAAACACCCATATTGGTGCTGCCTGAGGAGTTTGGCTGGGGCAAATCTTGGCCCTTCAGCAAAGAAGAGATTTCACGCTATGACGAGCGAGGGCCCGCTTGGTATTGGAATAATATTTGTTGTGGGGAGCATACGGGAACGCATTTTGATGCCCCGATCCATTGGGTGACTGGCAAAGACCACCAACACCATGCAACAGATACATTGCCCGTAGAGAACTTTGTAGCGCCCTGTGTGGTGATCGATGCGGTGGCTGAGTCTCAGGCAGATCCGGATTTTTTAATGACCGTAGACTTTGTTAAGCAATGGGAGTCTGAGCATGGAGAGATACCTCGAGGTGCTTGGGTCCTCTACCATACCGATTGGTCCAAACGGGAGAGCGCATCAGACTTCTTGAATCGTGACAGTGACGGATTACACAATCCTGGTTGGGATCCGGCGACCGTTATTTTCTTAGCTGAAGAACGGCAAATTATAGGCGTGGGGACCGAGACTGTTGGGACCGATGCTGGCCAGGCCAGCGCCCAAGAACCACAGTTCCCCTGTCACAACCTCATGCATGGAGCGAACAAGTGCGGCCTGGCAAGCCTTGCTAATTTAGATCAGTTGCCTCCCACAGGCGCTATTTTAATAGCGGCGCCGTTAAAAATCGAAGAGGGCTCGGGTAGTCCTTGTCGTGTTTTAGCGCTGGTGGGTGCGAGTGATCAGTAAATTCGGTGTTAACAGAGGAATAACCTCTGATGGCTGAGCGGTCCTTTGCACAAGAGGTGATGAAACTTCGTGCTGGCGCAGGCGAGGTGTTTAAAGGGGAGGGTATTCTGGCGATTACCAAGGCCCTTTTGCAATCTGGTGTTAGCTACGTGGGGGGGTATCAAGGCTCACCCATTTCCCATTTGATGGATGTGCTAAACGATGCGCAGGGCATTTTGGGTGAGCTGGGCGTGCATTTTGAAGCGAATGGATCCGAAGCTACGGCTGCGGCTATGCTCAGCGCATCCATCAACTATCCACTGCGGGGCGCAGTCACCTGGAAGTCAACCGTGGGGACTAACGTTGCTTCTGATGCCTTATCTAATGTGGCATCGAGTGGTGTGACGGGTGGCGCCATGGTGATTGTCGGCGAAGACTATGGCGAAGGCTCCAGTATTATGCAGGAGCGTACCTATGCTTTCGCGATGAAGGCACAAATGTGGCTGCTGGATCCGCGGCCCAACTTAACCAGCATGGTCGATACCGTGGAAAAGGGCTTTGAGCTGTCAGAGGCTTCGAATACCCCTATTTTTTACATGATGCGTATCCGCGGTTGCCATGTGACCGGTGAGTTTGTTGCCCGCGACAACGTCGCGCCCGCGTTCAATAAAACGCACCCGGTGAGCCCTCAACGAGAGCCCGAAAAAATTATTTTGCCCCCCTTTGTTTACGCTCAGGAGCGGGAGAAAATTCAGCATCGCTTGCCTGCAGCCATTGACTTTATTCAGCGTGAACGTCTCAACGAGTTTTTCTCTGGGATGCACGAGCATCTCGGCATCATCACCTGCGGTGGCTCATACAATACGGTTATTCGTGCCTTGGAACGTCAGGGCTTGGCCGATATTTATGGCAATGTTGATATCCCTATTTATTGTTTAAACGTTGCCTATCCGCTCGTGCCTGAGGAGCTGGTGGAATTCTGTTCTGGCAAAGAGCAAGTGTTAGTGTTGGAAGAGGGCCAGCCAGAGTATATCGAGCAGGGTATTCAGACGGCCTTACGCCGTGCAGATCTACAGACTCGCGTATACGGCAAAGACATTATGCCAATGGCCGGTGAATACACCGGACAGATCATGCTTGAGGGCATGACCCGGTTTGTTTTAGCGTCGAAGCGCGCGCATATCCCCTTAGCATTGTCGCTCGAAGACGTGCTTGCACTTGAGACGCCACTCAGTCAGGACGATATTGCAGCGCTCATGGAAGAACTACCGCCACGGCCTGCGGGCTTATGTACTGGCTGCCCAGAACGACCCATTTTTTCCGCGGTGAAACAATTACAAGAGGAGCTCGGACCGTTTCATATTTCCTCTGATATCGGCTGCCATTCCTTTGCCACTGCAGCGCCGTTCAATTTAGGCAACACGATTATGGGGTACGGTTTGTCCCTAGCCAGTTCCTCGGCTATGCGCCATACGCTGCCGCACAAAGCCATCAGCATCATGGGCGACGGCGGATTTTGGCACAATGGCTTAACCAGTGGTGTAACCAGCGCGGTTTTTAATGGCCACGATGGCTTGTTGGTGGTGATTGACAACGGTTATAGCGCCGCCACGGGCGGGCAAGATATTCCCTCGCTCGTTCAGCCAAATCTGATTGCTTCAACCATTGATGCGGAGCTTCCAAAACGCCATGAATGGCAGAGTATTGAGGCGGCTTGCAGAGGCGCTGGGGTTAAGTGGATTCGCACGATCAGTAGCTACAATATTGACGCCATGAAGCGCACGCTGAGGGAAGCGCTCACTACTGCAGCGCCGGGATTAAAAGTGATCATTGCGGAGGGCGAATGCATGCTGAATCGCCAGCGCAGAGTCAAGCCATTGCTCAAAAAGGCAATAGCAGAGGGGAAACGGGTCGACAGGGCTCGGTTTTATGTCGATCCCGAAACCTGCACTGGTGATCATGGCTGTGTACGCCTGTCGGGGTGTCCATCGCTTACCATTAAGGACAATCCCGATCCGTTGCGGATCGACCCAGTGTCTTATGTTGATAATAGCTGCGTGGGCTGCGGTGTGTGCGGAACAAATGCTCACTCTGCCGTACTCTGCCCCTCATTTGCACGCATCGATTTGGTGCACAATCCGACGCGGTTCGATACGTGGAAGGCTCAGTGGCGTCAGCGGTTTAGCCAATGGTGGCGGGAGCGTGATCGGCGACGCTGGGTGGCTTCTCGACTATGAGCAATCGACCTATCACTATGCTGATTGCGGCCTTGGGAGGCGAGGGTGGCGGCGTCCTGACAAATTGGCTGATTGAGGTCGCTGATCGCAGTGGCTGGCTTTGTCAAAGCACGTCCCTTGCAGGCGTGGCCCAGCGCACAGGCGCGACTATTTACTACTTGGAATTTATACGTCGCGAAGATGCCGGCGCTGATCCCGTACTGTCGCTATTTCCCTCCCAGGGCGATATTGATATTGCAGTGACATCGGAGATTGCCGAGGCTGGCCGCATGCTCAGTCGAGGGTTTGTTTCCCCCAAGCGAACAACCTTAATATCGTCGGACCACCGTGTTTTTGGTATCACCGAAAAAAGTGCTATCACCGACGGTGCCATCGATACCCCTATGCTCATTGAGTTGGCCGAACGTTATTCAAAGCGGTTCGTGTCTTTTAATGTGGATACGCTGGTGAAGCGTCATGGGACGGTTATTTCGGCGGGGTTATTGGGTGCCATTGCTGGTGCCGGCGTACTGCCCTTTGATAAAGCCATCTTTGCGGAGATTGTTGCTGGGAACGGCGCCTCGACCGCTAACATGGCGGCGTTTGAGGACAGTTTTTTGACTGCACAACGCCATGATGGCATCCCCCTAGAGGGTGATGAGCCCGCGCCATTTATACTGCCCGAACCGAGCTCTGAGCTGGGTGCGACCCTACTTCCCCAAATCGCCGCATTGCCCCCTGCGATTCACGAGGTGTGTTATCACGGTGCACAGCGATTGGTCGATTACCAAGATCTCAGCTACGCGCAGCAATTTTTAGTCAGAGTAGTGCGCTTAGTTGAGCGCGATAGCGCTGCTGGCCATTATGAACTCACGAGCGAGGCAGCCCGCTGGCTGGCGCTATGGATGGCATTTGAAGATGTCCCACGGGTGGCGCAACTCAAGCTTCGTCCGGAACGTGAAGCATCCATTCGCGAGGAGGTGAAGGCGGCACCGAATCAACTATTGAAGGTAACCGAGTTTTTTCACCCACGCGTAGAGGAGGTCGCCGCCATGTTGCCAACGCCGATCGGTCGATGGCTCGTGAACTCGGCTATCTCTCGTCGGCTGCTGACTGCCGTGCTAGGTCCACGGAAACTCCGGACTGACACCATTGCTACGCAACTTGTTCTGAGGGGCTTAGCCAGTGTCCGTCATTGGCGGCGAGCGACCTTGGGTTTTTACCTTGAGCACCAAATGATTGACCGTTGGTTCAACGCCGTGATCGGCGCCTCCGATGACGCGCTTGCTTTAGCGCTAGCAGATTGTGGTCGTATGGTGAAAGGGTATGGTGCGACCAGGCATCGGACGACGACGCAGTTGATGGCGATTATCGGCGGCGTCGAAGGGGGTGGAGTCAGCACATCGGAGCAGGTACGCAAGCTCTATTCCGCCGCGATGACACAGCCAGACGATCAACTTTTTCAGATCGCTCTGTCACCACCGAATAAGTCGTTCATGGTTTGATGTTGTGAGGAAGCCGGGTGTTATGACGCGCTTTGTGAAAGCCATCGTGCTGGACTGGTCTAGCTACTGGCCGGGGATGGGCGTTGCGGCGATGATCGCCATGGCAGCTACGTTTCTTTCCATGCGCTATGGAGCGCCAGCGATGTTGATGGCGCTGTTAATGGGATTGGCCGTTAATTTTCTTGGGGACAGCCCTAAGATTTTACCGGGCATCGAGTGGGCGGCATCGACGGTTTTGCGGCTGGGCGTTGCACTGCTAGGCCTTAGAATAACGGTTAATGATGTGGTGTCTCTGGGATGGCTGCCTATTATTGCCGTTTGTAGTGCGGTATTGATGACCTTGGGTTTCGGTGTGGTCATGGCGCGATTATTAGGTCTGAGTACCCGACTGGGCCTGCTAACGGGCGGTGCGGTGGGTATTTGTGGTGCCTCGGCGGCTATGGCGATCAGCAGCGTTTTTCCCGGAGACGGCCAGCAGCGCAAAGATACGCTGTTTACCGTTATTGGCGTCACCACCCTGAGCACCATGGCTATGGTCATATATCCCTTGATCAGTCATGCCTTTGCTCTCAGCGAGAGCGCTACAGGCTTGTTCCTTGGTGCCACTATTCATGACGTTGCTCAGGTGGTGGGGGCTGGCTATAGCGTGTCTGCCGAGGTCGGTGATTTAAGCACTTTTGTAAAATTATTACGGGTTGCCATGCTCGTGCCGGTGGTGATGGTGATCGGTCTGCTGGTTCGTCGAGGTCTGCACAAAGCGCAAGATAACACGGTGTTGGCGCCTCCAATCCCTTGGTTTCTTGTGGGTTTTGTCGTGTTGTTTTTAGTCAATAGCGTCAACCTCCTACCCGCTCCATTGGTGGACAGTGCCGCGGCGAGCGCTTCATGGTTACTGCTCATTGCGATTGCTGCACTAGGGGTTCGCACATCGCTGAAGGAATTGGGCAGTGTCGGTCTGCGTCCAATGATTCTGATGGTCGCTGAGACCATGTTTATTGCCTTGATTATGCTCAGTTTCGTGCTGGTCTATTCGTCCTCAATAATGTGACAGCGCGCGCGCGGCAAGATCAGATACGGTGCTAGACGGTCGGTGAGTGACTTCGTTCAGCGAGGATATCGATTTCAAAGGACATGACTTTATTGCCGTATTGGTTAAACGCCTCATTGCGACTGCGAATACTTCCCCATCGGTCGCGAATGACTCCATCTGACTTAGCAATAATTTCATAGGTGTAGGTAATGGAGTGACCTGGCCTGACGGGTTCAAACCACTCGAGGTTTTGTAATGCCACCCCTGCGCCATTGCGTCGACCATCATTCACGCCCTGGGCGTAGATTTCCATATAGTCGACCATTTTACGCATCCACATGGCGTTGATATGCCAAGGCGCGGCAATGAGACCACGAAAACGTAGGTGACGGGCCTGCTCAGCATCGGTGTACTCAGGTCTGGGAGAGAACTGTCGTGCAAAGGTGATCATTTCTAACTCGCTGAAAGTATGGCTGCCGAAGACGTGGAATTCTCCGACAGGCAGATCCTCAAACCAGCGATTGCGTAAATACAGCGTTGTCATGAGGAACGCTCTTGGGCAAGCCCGGCCATGCCTCGCTGATCAATCGCTACCTGGCATTGAAGCTCAGCCACGACTTGGTCTTCGTGGTTGATCAGTGTCACCGACAAATGAGCCGTATCACAACAGGGAATAGCGCTGCCTGATGTTAGTTTGTACTGCTCAATGCGGGCCGCCAATGCCGTGTCCACAAAGGAAGGTCGCTTCCAGCGTAACTCGTCAACACGGGTAATATCGACAAAAGCAATGTCGGCTGTTAGCAGTGCTTCACCAATGAGTCGTGTCCCCAGTGCCGCCACTTGCCAGCCGCTAGCGCACAAACCACCAAAAATCGAGGCTTGAGCGGCCGCTTCATCGAGATGGTAAGGCTGTGGGTCGAAGGCCTTGGCATAGCCAGTGATGTCCTGCCGGGATAGCACATGTTCCTTGCTCTTCATTGGGAGGTCACTCTGTTATTGGATAGATAACGCTGGATAACGATTAACCGATGGCGATAATTGTATTTGATGCAGGGTAGAGCTTAACCACGATTCTGTAGGACTGATAGTGTACAACGAATCATTGATGTGGACAGGGTTACTGTTGAGCAAGCAAAGAATGGTCAGTCGTCGCTTGTGATGGATGGCGCTTAGGCCTAGGATGCGCTGTTGAATGAGGGGCCAGTAAGCGGCCACTGACGTTGTGTTGCACAGTGAGGATATGAGCATGAGTTTGAACTTTTATAACAGTAGCGTTAGCAGTTACCTGCAAGTGTTGGGTGGGGTGAAGCAGGCCATGGAGCGCGGTGTCGCTCATGCCGCTGAGTCAGGTATGGAGTTGAGTGAACTGGCCAACGTTAAAATCCACGAGGACATGTTGCCCTTCAGCTTTCAGGTGATTTCCGTTTGGCATCATTCGCTGGGTGCCCTTAAAGGGCTAACCCATGGCCTATTCGAACCGCCGCCCAGCTTAGGTTCTCTAAGCTACGGAGATCTACAGGCGCTCGTGGACGAGGCGATTGCTTACTGCCAAAGTCTCGATGAGTCGTCGGTGAATGCCCTGAGTGGGCGATCTATGCTGTTTAAATTTGGAAAAACTGAACTGCCGTTTACGTCAGATGAGTTCTTGCTGTCGTTTTCTCTGCCCAACTTTTACTTCCACGCTACCACCACCTACAGTATTTTGCGTCAGCAGGGCGTGCCCCTGGGTAAAATGGATTATTTAGGCAAGCTGCGCATGGCTGTCTGACAGCGCTCTATGAGCAGGTGCTTGTCTTCACGACCGGTGGTTTAGTGCAGTCTGGCTGGCAATAATGGTGGTCTGCACCTCGCTGGCACCCTCGTAAATGCGCAGAGCGCGGATATCTCGGTACAGGGACTCTACGATATAGCCTTTGGTCACGCCCTTGCCGCCATGTAATTGTACGGCAGCGTCGATGACTTGCTGTGCTGTCTCCGTCGCGTGGTATTTAGCCATAGCCGCCTCTCGGGTCACTCGCTCGGCGGCGCAGTCCTTCGTCCAGGCCGCGCGGTAGACCAATAACGCACTGGCGTCGACCCCTAACGCCATTTCACCTATTTTGGCTTGCACCAATTGTAAATCACCCAACTTACCGCCAAACATTTCTCGGACGTTGGTGTAATCGAGGGTTTCATCCAGTGCGCGTCGGGCCATTCCCAGTGCCGCCGCTGCGACCGTCGAGCGGAATACATCGAGAGTGGCCATGGCAATACCAAACCCTTTTCCTTCGATGCCAACCTGCTGTGTCGCAGGGATTCGACAGTGTGTGAATTCCAACGTACCGAGAGGATGCGGCGCAACCAGATCAATCCGTTCGGTGACCTCAAAACCAGGCGTGTTGGCATCAACAATGAAGCAGCTGATGCCCCGAGCGCCGCCGCTGTCGTCAGTGCGTGCAAAAACCGTATAAAAATCCGCAATGCCAGCATTGGAAATCCACGTTTTGGTTCCATTTAGAATGAACTCATCGCCATCGCGCTGAGCAACGCAAGCCATGGCCGCTACATCGGAGCCCGCATTGGGCTCTGACAAGGCAAAGGCGCTGATTTGCTCGCCAGCAGCGACCCGAGGTAGATAGCGGCTCTGCTGCTGGTTATTGCCAAACAGTGAGATAGGGCCACTGCCTAAACCTTGCATAGCAAAGGCAAAGTCCGCCAGCGCACTGTGCCGTGCTAGGGTTTCGCGGATGAGACATAGACACCTGACATCGAGCTTGTCGAGATTGCCACCACCACTAGCGGGTACTGCATAGCCGGTGAAACCCGCCTCACCCAGCGCTTGGACCAAGCGCCGACAGGTGCCATCGAGGTCATCATGTTCATTGGCCACTAGTGCTGTCATATGCTCACAGGCCCATTGCTCGAGCGTGGCCTCAAGATCTCGATGATGGGCCTCAAAAAATGGCCAGTGTAAGTAGGTTTTCTCGCTCATAATGCACGTCCAGTCATTGGTGCCGTCATTGACATCCGGCGCTTTTCAGTGGGTGAAGCGGTGGTTAATCACCCTTAAATACCGGCTTTTCCTTATTCACGAAGGCGTTATAGGCACGGTGGAAATCTTGCCCTTGCATGCAAATAGCCTGTGCTTGGGCTTCGCTCTCGATAGCTTGGTCCACCGACATATTCCACTGCTGATGCAGCTGATTTTTGGTGATGCCGTTGGCAAAGGTCGGGCCGGCGACAATCCGCTCGGCTACCTGCTTAGCACTGGTCTTAGGCTCATCGTCAATCCCATTAAAAAACCCCCAGCGTTCACCTTCTTCGGCATTCATTGAGCGACCGAGATACAACAGCTCACTGGCCCTGCCTTGACCAATGAGTCGGGGTAATAGCGAGCAGGCGCCCATATCACACCCCGCCAGCCCCACCTTGTTGAACAAAAAAGCGACTTTGGTATTGGCGCTTGCGTAGCGGAGATCGCTGGCCATGGCAATAATAGCACCGGCGCCTGCACAAACCCCCTCAACCGCACTGATAATCGGTTGACGACAAGCGCGCATGGCTTTCACTAAGTCCCCAGTCATGCGCGTGAAGGCCAGTAAGTCCACCATGTTCATTGTCGTCAGTGGACCGATGATTTCATGGACATCGCCGCCTGAGCAAAAATTACCCCCGGCGCCTTGGATGACAACCGCATGTACATCATCGGCGTAGGTGAGTGAGCGAAATAAATCTCGCAGCTCCGCGTAGGATTCAAAGGTCAGCGGATTTTTTCGCTCGGGGCGATTTAAGGTGATGGTGGCAACACCGTCGCTGGTCGCCCAGAGAAAGTGCTGCGCTTGATAGTCAGTCATTGTCGTCGTTTGCATAGTGACCTCGTGTTAGGACGTTTCTCCGCCATCAAGGGCAATGGCCTGGCCATTGACACAGGCGGCGGCGTCGCTCGCCAACCATAGCACTGCGGCGGCGACTTCGTGGGGTTCAATGAGTCGACCCATTGGATTGCAGTCGGTGAAATGGTTAAGAGCGGCGTCGAGGGTGCGACCGGTTTTTTTGGCGATGGTCGCTACCGATTGCTGAATAATCGCGGTATTGGTATACCCTGGGCAGATGGCGTTAACGGTGATTCCTTGGTTAGCGACTTCCAGAGCGAGGGCCCGAGTCAGGCCGAGGACGGCGTGCTTTGACGCTACGTAACCTGCAACGTAAGAATAACCTTTGAGTGCGCCAGTGCTGGCAATATTGATAACTCGTCCATTCTGGCGTGCCCGCATGGCTGAGAGTACAGCCTGGGTGCAGTGAAAAACGCCATTGACGTTTAGGTTGAAGGTGGCCTGCCAATCCTCACAGGTTATTTTATGAAACGGTGCGCTGGGTGCCATACCGGCACAATTCACCAGCACATCAATATCACCCAGATGCTGGTTGGCGGCTTCAACGGCGTCATTGACTTGGACGCGATCAGTGATATCGCAGGGGTGCACATAGGTATGCTCGCCCAGGGTATCGGCCAGAACGGTTAACGGCGCTTTTCGTCGACCGATGAGGGTGACGGCATATCCACTACCGTGTAGCGCTGTCGCAATGGCTGCGCCAATACCACTGCCTGCCCCTGTGACGAGGGCATGCCGAGTCATTGTTGTGCCTCTCTTGCCCGCCGGGCGTTGGTGTGCAGCTGTCTATACCCCAAAAAGTATTGATGTGACTCGCTAACGCCGGGGCCCTGGTAGCCCGTTTCCGCCGCCGCATGGAGTGTCCACTGTGGATCTGCTAGGTGAGGTCTTGCCATACACACTAAATCTGCACGCCCCGCAGCGATAATACTGTTGACGTGATCAATGTCATAGATATTGCCCACCGCGAGGGTGGCAACGCCGCCTTCATTGCGTATCAGATCCGACAGGGGGGTCTGGAACATCCGTCCTGGCTGGGGCTTTGCATTGTGGCTGGTCATGCCGGTAGATACGTTAATAATATCTGCGCCCGCATGAATAAATGCCTTGGCGATATCGAGTGCCTGTGCCTCAGTAATACCCATCTCGCCCACCCAGTCATGTGCCGATATACGCACCGACATGGGCTTAGACGTGGGCCAAGCGGCGCGCATAGCCCGACAAACTTCGGTCGGATAACGTAAGCGATTTTCCAAGCTGCCGCCATATTCATCGTCACGCTGATTGAGCAGTGGTGTGATAAAGGACGACAGCAAGTACCCGTGGGCAGCGTGCATTTCGATCATATCGAATCCTGCTGCTTCAGCACGCTCTGCAGCAGCAACATGCTGTGCAAGGACTAGATCCATATCCTCTCGAGACATGGCGCTAGGTGTTGGACTATAGCTGTCGAAGGGTATAGCGCTGGCAGACAACAGCGGCCACTGCTCGTCTTGCGGCAGCGGTTCATCCAGTATCGCCGGATCCCACTTCCAGGGTTCGAGGGTGGCACCCTTGGGCCCTGCATGGCCTATTTGCATGGCGATCTTGGCACTGCTGTGTTGGTGGGTGAAATCGACAATACGGGCCCATGCGTCGCGCTGGGCATCACTCCATATCCCCGTGCACCCAGGTGTGATTCGTGCCTCTGGACTGACGTTAGTCATTTCGGTGTACACAAGGGCTGCGCCCCCTTTGGCCAATGCACCGTAGTGAACGAGGTGCCAATCATCGGGCATACCCTCGGTCGCACTGTACATACACATGGGTGATACGCAGATACGATTGTTGAGGGTCATATCGCGCAATTTAAACGGCAGAAACATGGGTGGCACCGGTTCGTTAACATGCTCGCCGATAGCTCGTTGCGCTAGGTGTTTTTCCATGCCGGCCAGCCATTCGGGGTCGCGCAGACGTAGATTTTCGTGACTAACGCGCTGGCTGCGGGTGAGCATAGAGTAATTAAACTGCTTGAGGTCGAAGGCTTCGATGTAGCGGGGTACATGCTCGAACCACACCATGGCGTTATGGGCGCTATTTTGCAGCCGCATGACATCGACCTTGCGCTCTTCCTGATAGGCTCTGAGTGCTTCGGGCACTGGCGTATCGCTATTCAGATGCTGAGCAAGGGAAATGGCATCCTCCAGTCCAAGCTTGGTGCCTGACCCGATAGAAAAATGGGCGGTATGCGCCGCGTCACCAATCAGCACCACGCGATTATCTTTGATCCAGTTGTCGCAGTAGACAGCCGGAAAGCTAATCCATGCTGAGCCTCGGACGTGGGCCGCATTGCTCATTAAGGTATGACCACCCAGATAGTTTTCAAAAATTTTCCGACAGGTCTCCGCACTCTCCTCATGGCTCATGTGCTCAAAGCCAAAGGCGTCATAAACCTCAGGGGTGGTTTCTACAATAAAGGTTGAGGTGTTTGCGTCGAATTGGTAGGCGTGCACCCAAATCCAACCGTGCTCAGTTTTTTCAAAAATAAAGGTAAATGCATCGCTAAAGGTTTGATGAGTGCCGAGCCACACGAATTTATTGGGTCTGGTGGTGATGGAGGTTTCGAAGGTTTCCGGATAAGCGTTGCGAATCTTCGAATTTAGACCATCGCTGGCAACAATAAGATCAACGTCGGCAAAGCGCGTGTGCAAATCTTCGAGTTGAAATTCGCTTTCAAAATGAAGTCGAACCCCCAACTCCTCAGCCCGGGCATGCAGCAACTGAAGAAAGCGTTTGCGGCCTAAGCCAATGAAACCGTGTCCGTCGGAGCGCTCAACTTCACCGTTAACATAGCAATCAATGAGATTCCAATGAATGAATTCGTCAATAGTCGTTTTGGCGCTAACCGGGTCGTTAGCCATCAGGTTGTCGACGGTTTGATCGGAAAAGACCACCCCCCAACCGAAGGTATCATCGGGCCGATTACGCTCATAGAGATCGATTTCATGCTCTGGATTGCGCAGTTTCATGCTGATACCAAAATACAGGCCCGCGGGCCCTCCACCTAGACAGGCAATTTTCATCGTGTGCGCCTCCGTGATCCTTCGTCGACCCTGACAGTCATTAGCGTTCGGCCGTTTGTTCAAGCAGCATATTTGAGGCAGTATAGACAAAACATTTTATATTTAAAATGTTTGTGTTGGTGAGGCCATCCTGACGATCTCGCTTGGGGTGGAAAAACAGTGAAGGATTGACATTGTGAAAACGACCAGTCAGGCGTTAGTAGAGCTCGACCACGAATCGCGACTTATTGAAGACGACCATCAATCGATCCGCTTGTGGCTTAGGCTGCTGACGTGTGGCAACCTCATCGAAGGGCGGTTACGCAAGCAGCTACGCGAAGGGTTTGGTACGACGCTGCCCCGGTTCGATTTTTTGGCTCAATTAGAGCGGGTTGACGCTGGATTAACAATGGGGGAGTTATCGCAACGAATGATGGTGTCGGGCGGCAATATTTCCGGCATTGCTACCCAGCTCGAGGAAGAGGGCTTGATCACTCGTGCGCCAGTGCCCAATAATCGACGAAGTTACTGCGTGCAGCTGACCGCAGCGGGCAAAACCCAGTTTGCTCGCATGGCGACTCGACATGAGCAGTGGGTGATCGACATGTTGGGCGTCCTCGACGCTCATGAAGTTGATCAACTTATGACCATTCTGAACAAAGTGAAGTCGGGCTTGGCCGGCCACAGGGGTGTCTGAGCGTGTGGAAGCCCCCAGAGAGAATCAAATACACCACCTCTGAAAATCAGTGGCCCTCCCAACAGCAAGCGGTAGACAGCCGGTTATTTTCCAAAATTGCTATCGGTAATACCGAGCTCAAGCAACGTACTTGGGTTCCCGCGATGGTGCCTTGGCGCTCCAATGAGGAAGGTGAAGTGACCGGCAATGTGATTGCTTGGTATCGTCGATTTGCTCAAGGTAAGCCTGGCGCCATCGTCATAGAGGCAACAGGGATACGCGATATTCCCAGCGGCCCATTATTGCGTATTTCAAGTGATCGCTATGTGGACGGTCTACGTGATCTAGTCGCGGCGGTAAAGGAGGCCAGCGAGGGACAAACCCAGTTATATATTCAGCTCATTGATTTTTTATCGGTTCGCAGGCGCCCTGATCCCCAGAAATTTTTCGACCGCTTTCTAGAGGTAACAGCGGAGCACAGACGGGCACTTAACATGAATGATGCCTCTGAGGCTGAGATCAGGGCAGTGCTAGCTGATTTGCCTGCAGAGGAGCAGGAGCGCGTATTGACGGTGCGCGAGCTAGAGGCGCTGCGTTATGGCTATAGGGAGCGCGTTACCGACATGACGGCTCCAGGTGTTGCGGACTTGCCGGTAACATTACCGACATTGTTTGCCGATGCAGCGGCGCGTGCGAAGGCTGCAGGCTTTGATGGTATTGAGCTTCATTACGCCCATGCTTACACCATGGCGTCATTTTTATCGGCTACGAATACCCGTGATGATGGTTACGGCGGAACGCGTGAACATCGCGTTCGATTACCACTAACCGTCTTTCAGGCAGTTCGGCAAGCGGTGGGTCCTGATTATCCGGTGGGCTGCCGATTTCTTTCGGATGAAATTATTACGCAGGGAAGTGATCTCGACGATGCCTGTTATTTTGCTCATGAATTTGCCGAAGCGGGAATGGATTTTTTGAGCCTGTCCCGAGGAGGAAAATTTGATGATGCTAAACAGCCAAAAATTGGCGGCGCTGTTTACCCCTACACCGGTAAGAGTGGCTATGAGTGCATGCCATCCTACATTTCTGACGCCCAAGGCCCGTTTGAACGCAATGTTGAGCCTGTTGCCGAATTGCGCAGACGTTTGCGCGATGCGGGCTACTCCGTGCCGGTGGTGGTCGCAGGCGGTATTTATAGTTTCGATCAGGCTGAGCGTCTATTGCAGGAAGATCAGGCGGATATTATTGGCTTTGCTCGCCAAGCACTGGCGGACCCAGATTGGTTTGAAAAGGTGCGTCGCGGGTATGGCAATGAAGTGACTGTTTGTCGCTACAGTAACTACTGCGAGGGACTCGATCAAAAACACAAGCAGGTGACCTGTGAATTGTGGGACCGACAGCAGCTCGATGAAGACGGGCTTGTGCTCGCTAGCGATGGCAAGCGCCGATTAACCGCACCCCACTGGACGCCTAGTGGCTAGCTATAAGCCCTGTCAGATGCGTTGTAAAGCGCCCGGCATCAGCGAGAGAAAAACCCCACAGCGCAAATGGCAACTCATCAGCGCTACGGACTTTACTCAAGAACGGGCGGTAGTCGCTTGGTCAGCGCAGATTTTTCTTTGACCGCGTCACCGGTCAGCGCATAGCCGAGCAAGTGGCCGTTTGGGTCCTTGAAGCTGGCTTTTAGATTGGGTGACTCTCCTTCAATATGCCACGCTCCTTGTGCGTCTCGAGGTGGAGGTGCGACGGTGACTGGGCAAGCCGGGGTTTTTATTGCAACGGGCATGGCAGGGTAATGCACTGCGGTAGTTTGACCCGTCAGTGTGGCGCCGAGAGCCCGTGCGGCCGCGCTTAGGGGTGCCACATAAACCAGAACATGGCCTTCAACTTCAGCGCAATCTCCTAGGGCAAAAATACCCTCAACACTCGTGCGTAAGAAAGCGTCAGTTTTGATGCCCCGGTTAACGTCAATGCCTGCACGTTCAGCCAACGCCGTATTTGGACGCACACCCACCGCGGATAAAACAATATCTGCATCTATCGCTGTGCCATCGTTCAGGTTCATCCGATAAGCGTCGCCGACACGCTGCACACTAGTGGCTAACTTGCCAAAATGAAAGGTGGCCCCCGCGCTCTCCAACGCTGTCTGAACAGCTAACCCGCAGGCTTCCGGCAATAGCGTGGGTAGACACCAACCCATGGGGTCGACAGATTCAGTCACAAAGCCACCGTTGAGTAAGTCGTTGGTAAATTCACAGCCGATAAGGCCCGAGCCAATAATAGCGACTTTTTTTACCTGACGAGTCTCCACGAGCGCTTGAAAGTGCGCGTAGTCATCGAGGTCATTAATGCTCAGCACGTCACCCGCACCGTCTCCCGTTAGGGGGGGAGTAATGACGGCGGCTCCGGTAGCGAGAACCAAGCTATCGAAACTGAGGGGATCACCTTGCTCGAGAGTCAGCATTTTTGCAGCGCTATCGATAGCCGTCACGCGCGTACGGCTCCTCACCGACACATTGAACTGTTGAGCAAAGGCGTGGGCACTCTGTATGGCGAGCTTGTCGTAATTCAGACCCTTGGTATAGCCGGTAGATAGCAAGGGTTTTGAATAGATTTCTCCGCCATCGGCAGTGACCACTGTAATGGCGACGGTGGGACTGTGGCGTCGAATCTCTCGTACCAGGCCAACACCGGCTAATCCCGAACCGATGATAACAACATGTTGATTAGCGGGTAATTGTGCCTGTTCGCTCGGGGCGTTAGTCGGCGTTATATCGGTGGTGGCCGATAACGTCGCGCTGTCAGTGGCCGACGTACCCTGGTCGGCCAGTGCAGGAGGGGTAACGTCTGATTCCGATGCCTCGGGCAGTGCATCGTGCTCGCTGCCGGGTACCCGTTCGAAGTCGTCCTTACCCACGCCACAGTCGGGACACATCCAGTCGTCAGGGACATCTTCCCACTTCGTACCCGGCGCTATACTGTCTTCAGGCCAACCTTTACGCTCATCATAGATGAGCCCACACACTATACATTCCCAACGTGCCATGGTTTTCTCCATTTAAGCTCTGATGACCATGATCTGAACGCGTTTGAAGCGCATGGCAACAGTGTCATTGTCTGATGGTCGCGAGTAAAAGTGTGCCCGCCTTGACCAGCGCAGCCTTCGCTGAAATCAACGTAGTTTTTTACATCGGTATGTCGTCCGAAGTAACGGCGATGATCGATTTTTGACGCAATGGCTACTCCCGGCAGGGTGTGGGAGTCGACAAGCGAGCGTAGGCCCCGGTGCGAGTATACTTTATTCTTTAGAGGAGAAAAATTGCCCTTGCTGCAGCTGCAATTGGCGGTGACATCAAGCGACATTATTCACGCATGGCGCCCCGAGTTTGCTCAATGTAAACGACTCAAGCGGTTTTTTTTGTTGAGAAGTTACCGCGTAACCCGATGAAACAGGTTCAAAAAACTGCGTTGCGGCAGGACTGGGGTGGAATTAGTAAACGATACTTCCCTCTAGACTCACTGTCCCTGTTCGTAAGAGGAACAGAGGCGCTGGCCGGTACGGAGTCGCTAGTGAGTGGCACTCACCGTCGCGCCGACTTTGGAGGCATTTCTGCGCTGTAGCTGTTCGCTGATCCAAGTGCCGGTAGCCATTAAATGATCAAGGTCGAGGCCGGTTGTAATACCCATGCCATTGAGCATGAACACTACATCCTCCGTCGCGACATTGCCGGATGCGCCTCGAGCATAGGGGCATCCTCCAAGACCTGCGATCGACGTATCAATGGTCGCTATGCCATAGTCAAGCCCCGCACTGATATTTGCTAACGCTTGGCCATAGGTATCATGACAATGCAGTGCTAGCTCCGAGGCGGGCAAAGTGGGGATGAGACAGTCGAGCAGTTGCCGCACGCTACCAACAGTGCCGACGCCAATGGTGTCGCCAAGAGATACTTCGAAGCACCCCATCGACGCTAATTCAGCGCTTACTTCGAGCACTTTTGTGGGACTGACCCGCCCTTCATAGGGACAGCCTAGCACACAGGAAACGTAGCCTCGTACGGGAAGTTGGTGGCTGGCAGCTAACCTTATGACAGGGTCAAAGCGACGAAGGCTGTCAGCGATTGAGCAGTTAACATTTTTTTGAGAAAAGCGTTCACTGGCGGCTGCGAATACCGCCACCTCGTCGACGCCAGCGTCAATGGCGGCCTCCAGACCCTTCATATTCGGTGTGAGGGCCGAGTAGGTCACCTGTGGCTGACGACGGATGCCCGAGAATACCGCGTCGGATGACGCCATTTGCGGCACCCACTTGGGCGACACAAAACTCCCTGTCTCAATATGTGTCAGTCCGGCATCGGCAAGGCGTTCCACTAAGGCGATGCGGGTCTCGATGGTAACCGGGAGCAGCTCATTTTGGAGACCATCTCTTGGGCTTACTTCAACAATCCGAACAGCAGTGGGCAGTGGCATGGTTTATTGAGTCTCATTGAACAATTCACGGCCAATGAGCATGCGACGGATTTCAGAAGTACCCGCACCAATTTCATACAGCTTGGCGTCTCGCAGTAGCCGACCCGCAGGATAGTCATTGATATAGCCGTTGCCGCCCAGCAATTGAATAGCGTCAAGCGCGCATTTGGTGGCCATTTCTGCGGTGTAGAGAATGACGGCAGCGGCGTCTTTTCGGCTATCTTCGCCACGATCGAGCGCGCGCCCTACGGCATAGAGGAAGGCACGGCTGGCGGCCGTGAGGGTGTACATATCCGCCACTTTTCCCTGAATAAGTTGAAATTCCCCAATGGCTTTGCCGAACTGCTTGCGGTCATGGACGTAAGGGACCACCGTGTCAAGGCAGGCTTGCATAATGCCAATGGGCCCACCTGACAGCACCGCGCGCTCATAGTCGAGTCCGGACATGAGCACCGCCACACCCCGATGCTCCTCGCCTAAAATATTGTCTGCGGGCACTTCGCAGTCTTCAAATACCAGCTCACAGGTATTGGAGCCACGCATACCCAGTTTATCGAGCTTCTGTGCGCGGGAGAATCCTGGTGAATCGCGCTCGACAATAAAAGCGGTAATACCTTTACTACCGCCGTCGGGTATTGTTTTGGCATAAATAATATAGACATGGGCATCGGGGCCATTAGTGATCCACATTTTGTTTCCGTTCAAGATATAGCTGTCGCCACGTTTATCTGCGCGCAAGCGCATACTGACCACATCCGAGCCCGCCTCTGGCTCTGACATAGCCAAGGCGCCAATATGCTCCCCGCTACAGAGCTTCGGCAAATACCGGACTTTCTGTGCGGTGGTGCCGTTTTTTTGGAGTTGATTGAGGCATAGATTCGAGTGGGCACCATAGGAAAGACCGACTGAAGCCGAACTTCTAGAGATTTCTTCCATGGCTACGCAGTGAGCAAGATAGCCCATGTTAGTACCGCCATACTCTTCGGCGACGGTCATCCCAAGCAGTCCCAAATCGCCAAATTTGCGCCACATGTCCATGGGGAATTCATTGGTGGCGTCGATAGTCGCCGCACGCGGCGCTAATTCCTTTTTACACAGCTGACTGACTGAATCCCGCAGCATGTCAATCTCTTCGCCAAGCGCATGATTAAGGGTGGGGTAGGGATGAGTCATGGGAATCTCCGATGTTGTCACCGTGTTGTTGACGCGCTTGATGGTGCGATGCCCGGGTTCGAGCTTCGACCTCGTCAAGATCATCGAGCAGGGTCCTAAGCTCCCTGAGTTGCTCTAAGCATTGCTGGCGTCGCTCGTCAATAGCCTTGAGCAAGGTGATTAGCTGCTGCTGGTTGCTGGTTTGAGGGTCGTACATGTCAATAATCTTGGCGCTCTCACGGAGCGATAGTCCCAGACGCTTGCCCCGCAGAACGAGGGTCAGCCGGGTTCGATCGGCTGGGCTGTAGACCCGGGTTTGACCGTTCCGGTGTGGCGTTAACAGCCCTTTTTCTTCATAGAAGCGCAGGGTTCGGGTGGTAATGCCAAACTCATCAGCTAGGTCAGATATAGAAAACTGTCTGGTCATCGGCGCTCCAGTGTCTTGTCAGACAGTGTACTTTACGTTAACGTAAACGGCAACAATGGTCGGGTGAAATAACGGCAGACAAGCGGCAGCTTTTCCAACAGCGGCGTCCCCCAAATTCACTGCGACTTGAAGGAATGCTCGTAGCCGGTCGTCTCGCCGGCGAGCGGTATGGAAGGAATGAGAGGGCGACCTATGAGTGTTCAACCCACCCCCCTGCTACTGTGGCGGCCAACGCCCGCGCAGGTTCAACAGACGCAAATGCAGCAATTTTGGTCTCACATAGAGCAGAAATACGGCTACCGTTTCTCAGATTACCGCGCCCTACATGCTTGGTCAGTTCGGCATCCTGAGAACTTCTGGGCAGAAATGTGGGCATTTTGCGGCATCGTAGCGGACACGGCGGGTTCCACCATCTGCGATGACAGGGCTAACATGGAAGGGGCCACCTGGTTTCCCGATGCGAAACTCAATTTTTCTGACAACCTACTGCGCATCAATGACAACAGCACTGCCTTGGTCGGTCTTAGTGAGTTCGGGGATCGGCGAACCCTGAGTTACCTCGAGCTGAATCAGCACGTCAATGCCATGAGTGCCGCTCTCCTTGCTGCCGACGTAACCGTCGGAGATCGAGTGGCAGGCTTCATGCCCAATATTATTGAAACCGTGGTAGCTATGTTGGCTTGTGCACGCGTTGGCGCTGTATGGACCTCATGTTCTCCCGACTTTGGTGTTAATGCCGCCTGCGACCGCTTTGCTCAGGTGGAACCTAAAGTGATGTTCACTAGCGACGGTTATTGTTACAACGCTAAAATTATCGACAGCGTCGCTAAGGCACGACAACTCTGCGAGGACATTGCCAGTATTCAACGACTGATCGTCGTGCCCTTTATTGGCACCTCTAGATCTCTTCACGCGATTGACGAACCCAGCGTTACTCGCGGTTCCCCACTGGATAACAACGCTCGGGGTAACTTTGAGGAGAGTTGTTATTCGGCTTTGCTTAACCACTACATGGGTGAGACGGTGCCGGCGGTACCGCTGCCCTTCAATCACCCGCTGTACATCCTGTACTCCTCGGGAACGACCGGGAAGCCCAAGTGTATTGTGCATAGTGCTGGGGGTACCCTGTTACAACACCGTAAAGAACATCTACTCCATACAAACCTTACCCTGGACGATGTGTTCTTCTACTTCACCACCTGTGGTTGGATGATGTGGAACTGGTTGGTATCGGGATTGGCCAGTGGTTGTACGATTGTTCTATACGACGGCTCCCCTTTTGCAAAGGACGGCGATGTACTACTCGACGCCATTGAGACAGAAAAAATTTCCATTTTTGGTGTTGGCGCTAAATACCTAGATGCCCTAGAAAAAGCAGGAAAAACGCCTCATCGAAGCCATAATGTTGACTCGTTGCGAACTATCTTATCTACAGGATCGCCCTTAAGCCGGCATAGTTTTGAGTGGATTTACCGCTCGTTTAAGCGAGATCTGTGCTTGTCGTCGATCAGTGGTGGCACTGACATCGTTTCTTGTTTTGTGTTGGGTAATCCGCTCCTGCCCGTTTATGCAGGGGAAATTCAGTGCTTGGGTCTTGGTATGGACGTCGCCATATGGGATCAGGACGGCGCATCGCTGGTTGCTCAAAAGGGAGAGCTGGTCTGCACGACAGCATTTCCTTCGGCGCCCATAGGCTTTTGGAATGATGAGTCGGGAGATCGTTATCACCAAGCTTACTTTGCTCGCTATCCCAACGTTTGGGCTCATGGGGATTATGGAGAAATCACTGAGCGAGGTACGGTGATTATTCATGGGCGCAGCGACGCTGTACTTAACCCAGGGGGGGTGCGTATTGGTACCGCTGAGATTTATCGACAGGTTGAAACCATTACCGACATCATGGATAGCGTTGTGGTGGGCCAGCAGTGGGGGGAGGATGAACGCGTTGTGTTATTTGTGGTGTTGAGGGAGGAGGTATTACTTACGGAGGCGCTTACAGACCGTATTCGTGAAACAATCCGAGGTAACGCCACGCCGCGACATGTCCCCGCTGTGATTATAGCTGTCGCAGATATCCCCAGAACGATGAGCGGTAAAGTCAGCGAGATAGCGGTAAAGAAGACCATTCACGGATTGTCGGTGGAAAATGCCGATGCACTGGCTAATCCCGCGTCGTTGGTGTACTTTCGCCATCATCCAGCCTTGGCCTGAGCCCTTCCCCCGTGGGGGCGTGGGATCGCTAAAGGTTTACTTGCACGATGTTTTAACGGACATTGACAGTCGGTAAAACAGTTGGAGACCTGTTGTGTCAGACGCCCATGATAATTGGCCCAGTCCAGAGGCCATAGACGCCTATTGGATGCCTTTTACCGCCAATCGGTTTTTCAAAAAAAACCCACGCATCATTACCGGCGCTGAGGGCGCCTATTATAGAGATGCTGCGGGCCGCCGTATTTTCGATGGACTATCCGGGTTGTGGACCTGTGGTGCTGGCCATAATCGTCCAGAAATCGCTGATGCAGTTTATCAGCAGTTGCGCACGCTCGATTATGCGCCCGCCTTTCAGCACGGCCACCCCAAAGCCTTTGAACTCGCTGAGCGAATCGCCCACCTAATGCCAGAGGGACTCAACCACGTCTTTTACACCGGGTCTGGATCAGAGAGTGCTGACACCTCTCTGAAGATAGCTAGGGCCTATTGGCGAAAGTCTGGCCAACCAACAAAAACTAAGTTGATTGGCCGTGCCAAGGGCTATCACGGGGTTAATTTTGGTGGTATCAGTGTCGGCGGTGTTGGGCCCAATAAGATGATGTTTGGCAACGCCGTGGATGCCGATCATCTTGGCCATACGCTGATGGCATCGAATGCGTTTACCCGTGGAATGCCCTTAACGGGTGCTGATAAAGCGGACGAGTTACTCGATATTATTGCGCTGCATGACGCCAGTAATATTGCGGCGGTCATTGTCGAGCCCATGGCCGGTTCGGCAGGCGTCATACCGCCTCCCGTCGGCTATTTAGCGCGTCTACGGGAAATTTGTGACGCCCACGATATCTTGCTGATTTTTGATGAGGTGATTACTGCGTTTGGTCGCGTTGGCGCCATAACGGGCGCTGAAGAGTTCGGTGTGGTCCCTGACATCCTCAATCTGGCAAAACAGCTAACGAACGGAGCAGTTCCCCTAGGTGCAGTCGTATGCACCAGCGAGATTTACAACGCCTTTATGAATACAGATACGCCTGAATATCTCCTGGAGTTGCCCCATGGCTATACCTATTCAGGCCATCCGGTGGCCTGCGCTGCTGCCCTTGCCACCCTCGATATTCTCGAAAAGGAACAATTGATTGAGCGTGCTAGAAGCATGGCGCCCGTGTTTGAAACGCTGTTGCATTCCCTTCAGGGGTCGCCTCATGTGGTGGATATTCGTAACTATGGCCTTGCGGGGGCGCTGCAGATAGAGGCCGCTCCCGGCGAACCGCTTAAACGACCTCATGATATTGCCTGGAAGTGCTGGCAGAAGGGATTATACGTGCGCTACGGTGGAGATACGGTTCAATTGGGTCTCCCCTTTATCGTAGAGCGAGAACAGATTGACAGCTTGGTGAGTGTGTTGGGTGAAGCACTCAATGAGCTCAATTAAGACAGGGGTTTCGATGACCATGGGAGTTGCTAACAGGTGGCTGACATGTCTTAACCCTACGGCTGCACGTGGTGCTTTACCGCGTAGATATTTCCCTTCGAGGTCGAGATCCTCCTGAGCCAATTATCATTGATCGATGCCGGTTGTTTGTTAGCGGTAGAGCGGCGTTATACGCCGATGCATATGGGTGTCCCCACGCGTGTTGAGCTACTCAACAATGCGCGACGCGACTCATTCATGCAGTCCTACTGAGTCATTGACGCCCCTCTGCGGACCTTCAGCGTCTCATTGCCGACATAGCGCAGTCGCTTGAGGAGCCTTACCATGTAGCGGGGTAAATGATACCGAAGCCATCACGTCTACAGGTCAAGTAAAAGATACCGGCTTGCTCCATTGGCATGTGCTGTGTCAGCGACGGTTGGCGAACCTTTCCATTAACGCCTACCGTGCTTACCCACAAAAGCCGGTCATTCAGTACTCATGGGCTCATCCACGCTATGGCACACCAGCGCTGTAGTCGCGTTCATTATTAGGCGACTTGGTCAATGACCGTAGCGGCAATCCGCTTACCGTCTTCCGATAGCTTTTGAAATTCAATGATCTGATCGAAATTCATATAGCGGTAAATCTCATCAGACATGGCATCAAGTTTGTCAGCAAACTGTAAATATTCAGCGGGAGTGGGTAGCTTGCCAAGTATAGCGCCTACTGCTGCGAGCTCTGCAGAAGTTAAATAGACGTTAGCGCCATCGCCCAAACGGTTTGGGAAGTTACGCGTTGACGTTGACAGGACCGTGGCACCTGGGGCGACTCGCGCTTGATTGCCCATGCACAGCGAACAGCCGGGCATTTCGGTCCGCGCGCCGGCTTTGCCGAAGATCGAGTAGTAGCCTTCCTCCATGAGCATATGCTCATCCATTCGCGTGGGCGGTACAATCCATAGCTGGGTCGATAGGGCGCCTTTGTGTTGCTCAAGCAGTTTGCCCGCCGCTCGAAAGTGACCGATGTTGGTCATACAGCTGCCAATGAAGACCTCATCCACTTGATCCCCGGCAACTTCAGACAGCAACCGTGCGTCATCTGGGTCGTTGGGTGCGCAAACGACGGGCTCTTTTAACTCATTGAGATCAATGTCAATGATGGCCTTGTATTCGGCATCGCTATCAGCCTCGAGCAAGCTGGGGTTAGCTAGCCAATCTTCCATTTTTCGCGCACGACGTTCGAGGGTACGAGTGTCCCCGTAGCCCTCAGCAATCATTGAGCGCAGCAGTACCACATTGGAGCGCAGGTATTCTGCGACGGTGTCCTCGTCAAGCTTAATGGTGCAACCGCTAGCTGAGCGCTCTGCCGAGGCGTCAGAGAGTTCAAAGGCCTGCTCTACCGTGAGATCTTGTAGGCCTTCAATTTCAAGGACACGGCCAGAAAAAATGTTCTTTTTGCCTTTCTTTTCGACAGTTAGCAAGCCCTCTTGGATTGCCGCATAGGGAATAGCATGCACCAGATCACGCAAAGTAATGCCGGGCTGCATATCGCCTTTGAATCGAACCAGTACCGATTCAGGCATATCCAAGGGCATGACCCCGGTCGCAGCAGCAAAGGCCACTAGCCCCGAGCCTGCTGGGAAAGAAATGCCCATGGGAAAACGTGTGTGTGAATCACCGCCGGTTCCGACCGTATCAGGCAGCAGCATGCGATTGAGCCAGCTATGGATAATCCCATCGCCTGGGCGCAGAGATACGCCGCCCCGAGTCTTAATAAAATCGGGCAAGGTATGTTGCGTATCAATATCCACAGGCTTGGGGTAGGCGGCGGTGTGACAAAACGACTGCATGGTTAAATCCGCAGAAAAGCCAAGACACGCTAAATCCTTGAGTTCATCTCTGGTCATGGGGCCGGTAGTGTCTTGGGATCCGACGGTGGTCATGCGCGGCTCGCAGTAAGTGCCGGGCCGAACACCCTCGACACCACAGGCCCGACCGACCATCTTTTGCGCTAGGGTATAGCCTTTATCACTATCAACCGGAGGTTCTGGGGTTCGGAACAGGTCGCTGTCGCCCAAGCCGAGTGAATCACGTGCTTTGCTGGTTAGGCCACGACCAATGATGAGATTGATTCGGCCGCCAGCGCGCACTTCGTCCAGTATCACCTCGGATTTTAAGCTAAATTCGGATAGCACTTCACCCGCATCGTTGAGAATCTTGCCGTCGTAGGGGCGAATGTCAATGACGTCACCCATTTTGAGGCGGTCGACCGGTGCTTCAAACACCAATGCGCCTGCATCTTCCATAGTGTTGTAGAAAATGGGAGCGACTTTATTGCCAATACACACGCCCCCTGAGCGTTTGTTCGGTACGCCGGGTATATCATCGCCGAAGAACCACACCACCGAGTTGGTTGCGGATTTTCGGGAAGAGCCGGTGCCGACCACATCGCCGACGAAAGCGACAGGAAGTCCGTGGGCTTGAATGGCTTGCACTTGCTTCATGGGACCAATGACACCCTGCTCATCGGGCTCTAATCCCTCGCGTGTCATTTTGTACATGGCCAGTGCATGCAGCGGGATATCAGGTCGTGACCAAGCATCGGGGGCGGGTGACAGGTCGTCAGTGTTGGTCTCTCCAGTGACCTTGAAGACCACCATTTTTGTCGATTCCGGGACGGCGTCCCTGCGAGTAAACCATTCGCCATCTGCCCAGCTCTGCATAACGTCTTGGGCGTTGGTATTACCATTTCTGGCCAGTTCTTCAACGTCGTGGAAGGCCTCGAACATCAGTAGCGTATGTTTAAGTTCTTCCGCGGCGAGTGCCCCCAGCGCAGGGTCGGCGATCAGCCCAACGAGCGTCTCAATATTATAGCCGCCATGCATATTGCCCAGCAGCTTGATCGCAAGCGGCGGGTCGATGATAGAGCATTTGCTCTCACTTTTGGCGATAGCAGATAGGAATCCAGCCTTGACGTAAGCCGCTTCGTCGACGCCTGGGGGCACACGGGTACTGATGAGCTCAAGCAGTGCCTGCTCTTCGCCCGCCGGCGGCGCTTTAAGTAATTCTACAAGCGCTGCTACTTGTTCGGCACTGAGCGGCTTGGGCGGAATATTTTGCTGGGCGCGTCCAGCGACGTGTTCGCGATAAGCATCAAGCACAGTGGCACTCCTTGTGGTTTGGCAGTGACCTCAGGCGAGCGATCGTACCCCTGAGGAAGAATTTAACGGGACGCAGTATAGCTTGCGTCTGGGTTGGGTAACATCCATTGAACGTGATTTAGTGCATTCAGGGCATGCATACCCTAAAATTTAGGCATGACAGCGTCGAGTAAAGCGAAAAAAGCGCCTTTGAAGCGCCCTCTGGTGCGCACACCCTGTATCGGTGTCTGCTCGACAGGTATTGGTGACAGCGTTTGCCGGGGCTGTAAGCGCTTCAGTCACGAAGTGATTCATTGGAATGGCTACAGCGAAGCTGAAAAACAAATTGTCGACGACCGGTTGGCGGATTTTTTGAGTTTGTGCATGCGCAACCGTTTTGTGGTAACCGACGAGGCATTGTTGCACTGGCAGCTACAGGTACAGCAAATCCACTACAACAGGGAACATGATATTTACGCAAATCTGTTCACTCTGCTTAAAGCCGGCGCCAGTCAAATTAGTGAACCGGAAAAATACGGGTTTTCCGTGCATCTTAACTGGCGTCAGCACACATTGTTGGAATTGAGGGAGCAGGTTGATGGTGAATTTTGGGCATTGTCAGAGGCCCACTATGAGCGTTATCTTGCGACCCCTGATTTGTTCGACGCATGAGCTGTGACTGTGCCCCAAGCGAATGATTTAACGCCCGTCTTCGAGTTCTTACCCTGCCGCACCCCCGAGGCGTGGATTCAAGCTGCGTTAGCAGATCAGCGTGTCATGCTTATCGATCACGCTAACTGTGAGAAAAAAGCCGCGGCTACCGCCCTAAGCCTCATGCATCAATACACCGACAATTATGCCCTGTTGAATAAGATGTCTCGCTTAGCAAGAGAGGAGTTGCGTCATTTTGAGCAAGTACTGAAAATTATGGCAAGCCGTAATATCGCCTACGAGGCGATGAGTGCGAGTCGTTACGCAGCGGGGCTGCGCAGCGAAGTCCGTAAACGAAACCCTGGCAAGCTTATTGATACGCTATTAGTGGGCGCCTTGATTGAAGCCCGTTCCTGTGAGCGGTTCGCCGCTCTTCTTCCTCATTTAGATGCTGAGCTGTCCGATTTCTATGGGTCCCTGTTGAAAAGTGAGGCTCGTCACTTTAAAGACTACCTAGCACTGGCCAAGCAAGTAGACACGGCAGACGAGATGGTTGACCGGCTTGAGGTGCTGAAAGCTCGCGAGGCCGAGCTGGTGCAGAGTGGCGACGGAGAATTTCGCTTTCATTCGGGGCCGCCTATGGCCACGGCGTTAGCTAAAAAGCAAAACGTTCGAGCGTGAGATCGCCCCTGCTGATTCGCGCACACCAACCGTGAGTCTCACTCCAATCACCTAACACCACTCGCTCGCCCGCGGGCACAGAATGTCGAGCCGGTCGGTGGGTGTGGCCATGAATGAGCCAGTTGACCGCGTGCTGGCGCATGACCGCATCCACGGTATCTGCGTTGACGTCCATGATGTCTTCGGCTTTATTACTCGCCGCATCAATACTCATTGCTCGTAGTTGCTGTGCTAGCGCTTTTCTTTCGGCTAGGGGCTTGGCCAGGGTTTCTCGCTGCCAATCGGGATTGTGTGCCATGACCCGAAACGCTTGATAATCGACGTCGTCGGTGCATAAGCTATCGCCGTGCATCAGCAGCGCGGTCAGTCCAGCGATGTTAACGACAGTGGCGTCATTGAGCATGGTGGCACCAATGGATGAGGCAAAAGGTTGTCCCAACAAAAAGTCTCGATTACCGCGGGCCAGGTAGACCGACGTGCCGCTGGCGACGACCTGCCGAAGCAAGGACTTGACCCGTTCAATGTAGGGCGCATCGTCGTCATCGCCCACCCAAGCCTCAAAAAAATCCCCGAGGATAAATAATTGCTCAATACGTTGGGAGTGCTGCAGTATCTCTCGGTTTAGAAAGTGGCTAAGGCCAGCTTCAATGCTGGGGGTAGCTTCACTCAGGTGAAGGTCACTGATGAGCAGTGCAGCCCCCATATTATTTAATCTTCCAGCACCGATACAGACTCAATAACGACAGTGTCTTTTGGGACGTCTTGCATACCTGCGGTAGTCCCCGTGGGTACAACCCGTATTTTATCGAGCACCTCGTCCCCGTCAACGATCTTACCGAAAACACAATACCCCCAACCCTGCATATTCTTGCCGCTGTGGTTGAGAAAATCGTTGTCTTTGACGTTTATGAAGAATTGAGCGGTAGCGCTATGCGGTTCCATAGTGCGAGCCATGGCGATTGTTCCGCGGCCATTAGTCAGGCCATTATCGGCTTCGTTTTCGATCGGTTCGGCAGTAGGTTTTTGCACCATATTGCTATCGAAGCCGCCGCCCTGCACCATGAAGTTGTCAATGACACGATGGAAAATAGTGCCATCGTAAAATCCTTCCTTGGCATGGGTAACGAAGTTCTCAACGGTTTTAGGCGCTTTCTCTCCATCTAATACAAGCGTCATAGCGCCAAAGGTGGTGTTGATCTGTACGCGGACTGTGGACATGGAGTAATCCTATAGCGAGTGTTTAGGGAAAAAAAGAACGGGCATGCTAACGGTTTTGCATGCTTCGCGCGACTATCTGAGAAAATAATGTAACGGATTCACACAGATCGTCCTTTGGTATCTGACATCCCGCGCCTGTGCTTGATATATTATGCCTCTTGTTGTTGAGGATTCGTTCATGTCACCCACTCCCCGTAGTAATTTCCTCCGTACACAGATTCAGGCAGACCTCGATACCGGGCAAACTATAAAGGTAGTCACGCGCTTTCCGCCCGAGCCGAACGGTTATCTGCATATAGGTCATGCTAAGTCGATCAGCGTCAACTTTGGACTGGCTGAGCAGTTTGCTGGCGACTGCTACCTGCGTTTTGACGACACCAACCCCGAAAAAGAGAGCCAAGAATTTATTCATTCGATACAGGAGGATGTGCGCTGGCTGGGCTACCGCTGGAGTGGTGAGGTTCGTTACGCATCCAGCTATTTTCAACAGTTTTATGAGTGGGCATTATACCTGATTGACCAGCAGCTAGCCTATGTGTGCGACCTGAGTGCCGACGAGGCGCGTGAGTATCGAGGCAGCTTAACCGAGCCAGGTCGTAACAGTCCGAGCCGAGACCGTTCTACGGAGGAAAATCGCGATTTATTTGAGCGCATGCGAGCAGGTGAATTTGCTGAGGGCGCACGGGTGTTGCGCGCCAAAATAGATATGGCGTCACCCAATATCAATTTAAGAGATCCGATTCTGTATCGGATTCGTCGGGCACACCACCACCAGACCGGTGACGCTTGGCCTATTTACCCCACCTATGATTTTGCCCACGGTCAAGAAGATGCCATTGAGGGCGTGACTCATTCTATTTGCACGCTTGAGTTTGAAGATCATCGACCACTCTATGAGTGGTTTATCAACCATTTACCGGTACCCCATAAACCCCGCCAAATTGAATTTGCACGCCTGAATACCAGCTACACGCTGACAAGCAAGCGCCTGCTGAAGCAGTTGGTTGATACGGGTGTCGTTGCTGGGTGGGATGATCCCCGAATGCCCACCATTGCTGGCTTGCGACGCAGGGGTTACCCTCCCCAAGCGCTACGGCACTTCTGTGAGGAAGTGGGAACCTCACGCTCCGATAGCACGGTCGATGTCGCCATGTTAGAAAGCGCGGTGCGTCATCAGCTCAATAGTGAGGCGCCCCGAGCTATGTGTGTCTTACGACCGCTAAAAGTGATTATTAGCAACTACCAGGGTGAAGAGCATCTGTGGTTGCCCTGCCATCCCAATGAGCCTGCGATGGGTATGCGTTCAGTGCCCTTTAGCAATACGCTGTACATTGATGCAGACGACTTTCGTGAACAAGCCAATAAGAAATATAAGCGTCTGGTGATTGGCAAGCGCGTGCGTTTGCGAGGCGCGTATGTCATCGAGGCTGAGCGCTGTGAGGTCGACCCCGAAGGCCATATTATTGCCGTTCACGCGCGATTGATTGACGGCACCTTAGGAGAAGACCCGGCCGATGGCTTTAAACCCAAAGGCGTCATCCACTGGGTATCAGCGGCGACTGCCACAAGCGCGACGATCCGCCTCTATGATCGCCTCTTCACTACGCCTAACCCCGCTCAGGATGACGATGTTTTGACACACGTTAATCCACGATCCCTTGAGATTATTGACGATGCGCTCATCGAGCCCTCGCTAACGAGCGCAATGCCTGAAGCGGTTTATCAATTTGAGCGCGAGGGGTATTTCGTGGCGGATCGTTACGATTTCAAAGAAGCAGCGCCGGTATTTAACATGACCATTGGCTTGCGCGATACCTGGGGTGGTGACAATGCCTGAACTACGCCTCACGAACACCTTCAGTGGGGAACGCGAGGTATTTGTACCTATCGATCCAGAGCGCATCACCCTGTACGTCTGTGGGCCCACGGTCTATAACTTGGCACATATTGGCAACGCCCGCCCCGTGGTGGTCTTCGACACTTTGTATCGGGTGTTGGATGCTCTGTATCCCAAGGTGATCTACGCGCGAAACATCACTGATATTGATGACAAAATTATTGCGGCGGCCCATGAGCGTGGCCAAGCGATCGATGCTGTGAGCGCTGAATTCACGGACAAGTACCGTGAAGATGTGGCGGCGTTAAATACGCTGGTGCCCAGCTTAGAACCCCATGCTACCGATAATATCCCGGCGATGATTGATTTGACGCAACGACTTATTGATGCGGGAAATGCCTATATCTCCGAAGGTCATGTATTGTTTTCAGTGGCTTCTATGCCGAGCTATGGAGCGCTGTCTGGACGACACCTTGATGATATGTTGGCCGGTGCTCGCGTGGAGGTGGCGACCTATAAGCGGCAAGCAGGGGACTTCGTATTATGGAAACCTTCCGAGGATGATGCGCCGGGTTGGGATAGCCCATGGGGGCGAGGTCGTCCGGGCTGGCATGCCGAATGCTCAGCGATGATTCGCGCCCATCTGGGTGACACTATTGATATTCACGGTGGCGGGAGAGACCTCATTTTTCCTCATCATGAAAACGAGCGAGCTCAGAGCTGCTGCGCTTATGGTGGCGACTTTGTTCATTATTGGCTACACAATGCCTATGTTGATATGGACGGTGAGAAAATGTCCAAATCCCTCGGCAACGTGCGCACGATTAGGGATTTGTTATCGAACTATCAGGGTGAGGTACTGCGCTTTGCCCTGCTGTCGGCGCACTACCGATCGCCGTTAAGCTTTTCTCAAGCGGTACTGGACAATGCTAAAGGGGCGTTGGATGGTTTTTACGGCGCGCTCAGAAACGTGCAAGATATTCAAGCCCAGCCGGTAGATATCAGCCATTCAGCAGCCTTCAACGCGCTGCTGGACGATCTGAATACCCCTGAGGCGATTGCCGCGTTGCATGCAGCGAGCAAGGCCTTGAACAAAGCGGCACCCCAAGATCGGCCACGCTTAAAAGGCATCTTGCTTGCCAATGCTGAAATCCTTGGGGTGCTTCAGTGTGATCCTGAGGAGTGGTTCACGAGTGGCAGGGACAGCGGTCTTGACGCCGCTGCGGTGGAGGCGCTTATTAACGACCGCCTCGAGGCGCGCGCGAATCGCGACTTCGATCGGGCCGATCAAATTAGAGACGAATTAGTCACCGCGGGCATCGTGCTGGAGGATGGCTCTGAGGGAACCACCTGGCGCCGTCGTTGAGGCAACGACCTAAGCTCCCGAGCCTGCTGACGTTGAAACGACAGCACCGCCGGGGTCAAGGTCATATCCGTGTGGCGTTGTTGAGGGTGGCCCGGTGCTGACTCACAGACCCATGCTGACGTCAGTGCCCACTGGCAATCGCTTTTTCGCCTGACTGTACGGTTTGTTGAATCAGGGTGTTGATCGTCATGGGTCCGACGCCGCCGGGCACCGGCGTTAGCGCATGAGCGCGCGCCTGTAGTGGGCCCAGCTCTATATCGCCAACACCACCCGGGTGATAGCCAGCGTCAACAACAACAGCACCGTCTTTGATCCAGTCTGCCTTAATAAATTCAGGCCGACCAACGGCTCCAACAATGACATCAGCACTGGCAATATGTTGGGCTAGGTCCTGGGTGCGGGAATGACAGATGGTCACCGTTGCGTTGGCTTGTAACATCATCATGGCCATGGGCTTGCCCAGAATTGGGCTTCTGCCCACGACCACGGCGTGCTTGCCTGATAAAGCAATATCATAGTGTTCCAGTAGTCTCATGATGCCCTGGGGGGTTGCACAACCATAGGCTGATTCGCCCATGCTCATTCGTCCGAAACCCAGACAGGTGACGCCGTCAACGTCTTTATCTACACTGATCATATCGAAAGCTGCGCGCTCATCAATATGCGCCGGCACTGGGTGCTGAAGCAAGATGCCGTGCACGTCTGGATTGTGATTGAGCTCGTCAATTTGGCGGAGCAAATCGTTCGTTTTTATCGAGGCGGGCAGCTCAATCGCCATGGATTCCATGCCCACCCGTCGACAGGCGTTGCCCTTCATTTTGACATAGGTTGCTGAGGCAGGATCATCACCCACTAGGATGGTAGCTAAGACCGGCGTTCGCCCTCCAGAGCGTTCCCGAAGCGCGTTTACCCGCTCAGACATAGAAGCTTCAGTAAGCGTCGCTACGTGCTTTCCGTCTAAAAGTATTGCCGTCATATTGTCCGCCTAGGGGGTAAATGGGGCGCTAGTGTCACAGAAACGGGCGTGTGTGAAAAGACCGTAGAGGCGTAATTGACCCTAGACGAGCAACGCAGTAGTATGCGCGCCTCGCGAGAAGATGCACGACTCTCCGCGACTTCGGGGTGTAGCGCAGTCTGGTAGCGCGCCTGCTTTGGGAGCAGGATGTCGGGGGTTCGAATCCCTCCTCCCCGACCATTGTGGTGGCTGTAGCTCAGTTGGTAGAGCGCCGGACTGTGACTCCGGTTGTCGCGGGTTCGATCCCCGTCAGCCACCCCATCCTCATCATCGACGTCTGTGGACCCGTACCAACCAGCCATTAAAAAAACTAGCGCGCTAAAAGGGGTTTAATGAACAGTCCGCTGCTATCGATCATCGAAAAGAAAGGCTGGTGTGTCGCCGATGGCGCCATGGGTTCGAATCTTTTCGGTAGAGGTCTCGAGGCGGGCTACCCACCCGAGCTGTGGTGTCTTGAACGGCCTGACGAGGTGCTGTGGTTACACGCCGCGTTTTTGACGGCGGGATCCGACGTTATTCTCACCAATACATTTGGTGCAAACGCGCTGCGGCTTAAACTGCATCGGTCAGAGCATCGGGTATATGAGATCAATGTTGCAGCGGCGAAATTAGCCAAACGAGCTAGCGAGCAGCATGCGCTTGAAACGGGCAAGCAGTCCTATGTTGCGGGATCTATTGGTCCCAGCGGCGAACTCTTTGAACCCATGGGGATTCTGAATCATGAGCAAGCGGTAGATTGTTTTTCAGTACAGGCTGAAGCCCTGGCTGAGGGGGGAGTGGATCTGCTGTGGATTGAGACGATGTCCGCTAATGAGGAAGTAGCCGCGGCAGCCGAAGCGGCTAAAAAAACCGGCTTGCCCGTCTGCGCAACGATGACCTTTGACACCGCCAAACGCTCAATGATGGGGGTCACCCCCAGTGATTTTGTTCGGCTCTCTGAGACCTTGAACTTGGCGGTTATGGGCGCTAACTGCGGTGTAGGCCCTGCGGAACTCATGCACTCTACGCTCGAATTGCTGGCAGCCAAGCCTGCGATACCCGTCGTGGTGAAGGGCAATTGCGGAATCCCTGAATATGTGGATGGAGCCATTCATTATCATGGTAGCCCCCAGTTAATGGCCCAGTATGCACTGCATGCTCGAGATGCAGGTGCCACCGTTATTGGGGGCTGCTGCGGTACGACCCCGGAGCATATTGCCGCTATGGTGGCCGCGCTTGATGAGTCGAGTCGGGACGTTTTTGATGGTGCCGCCATGAATGAGGCGCTGGGTATTCCTTGGAAACATCTCCCGGTCATTAGCGAAGAAGGTCAGGGAAAAGCTGGCCGTCGAAGCCGACGACGGCATGGCTAAAGCCCTTTAGCTGGTGTAGTGTTTCCTATGGGGGCGTTACGAGGGATACCGTGGACTCGGCGTTTACCCCTAGCAATGTGCGTAACATTGACATCGATTAACCGAGGATCTCACCATGCACTTAGTGACACAAGTTATCGCCGCCATCGCTTTTGGATCGCTCTCAGCCGCGACCAGCGCAGGGCATCATGAGAGCGCCGACCCCCTTAAAGCCGCGGCCAGTACGGGCCAGATAGTAGTGGTTTATCATTGGCCGTGTGCCGATACGGCTAAGGGCCTGTCGTTGTTAACGTCGTTGATTGCTTATGAGAAGAGTGCTTCACCCGTTGCTTATACTGCTGTTCCAGCGATGCATGCGGATGGAGCGGTGGTCTCCATTGACGTCCACCCATCCGCTGAATCGATGGACAATGCGGTCGCTTGGCAGGGGGCCGACGAGCAATGGCAGGCCGGTTTTGCTGAAATGGAAGCTGTCTGTGGATCTGCGGATGACCTCACTACCCATGTACTCACGGTGCAATAAGTACCGGGAGCCACTGGCGAACTAGCGTCAAGCGGTGTGCTGGTGTTCTAGCTCGATAGAGCTCGGCTGAACCTGAAGCTGAACCACTAGGAGGGCCTGCGCATTAGCGAGCGCTTTCCGACGACAGGCCTGCAGGTGAGTAAAGCCTCGACGCATGCTCCGTGCCAGGGCGAGAAGCGCAACCGTTTCATAGTGGCTCTCGCAGAGTTGCGGCATCATTGGGTCCTTTTTGCTGCTTAAGGCTGGTGCTAAGGGGAAGTGGCGCTTCGCCGGACCACGATATTGTCTGGCCAGCCGTGTGGTCCGCCCGGCAGGACTCGAACCTGCAACCTACGGCTTAGAAGGCCGTTGCACTATCCGGTTGTGCTACGAGCGGAACGAGCGAGAGTATGCCACAGGCCACTCAGTAGGCGCCACTGAACTGACCATTTATGCCGCTAGACGCCGCTCAATATTGACAAAAAAAGGGTAATGAGCGTTTTCTGCTGGGTTGCAAGGTGCCGGCGGTGCAGCACTATCACCCTAGGGTGGCGCAGGTGATCGACATGGATAGCAGCGACTCAATAGGGTGAGAAAGTTGACGTATGTTTATCCGTCGCTGAGCTCTGCGCCAGAGTGATCAACCCGCAGGCCTTTGAGTAACGCCCGCGTGCTGGCTTCCAGTACTTGTTCGGCGGTGGATGCTTGATTGAATAAATCCAGCATGCCATTGTGCTCTAGGGTGGCGATGCCGTGCGCTACTGCCCACAGCTGGGTGGCCACAGACAGGGCCATCGGATCGTCGCCGCTTCTGGGAGCGCCGGTCGCGAGTGGCGTAATCTGATCACAATAAGCCGCCACTGAGTCGGCTAATCCATCAAAGCCGCTGCGTTTTTGGTGCGCGACTAAACGGCGCTCTTCTGTGTCGCCGCGATCCTCCCACATGAGGCTAAAAAATGCGCGTTTTTCCCGAGCATAAGCTAGGTAGCTGTGTCCTAAGGCGACAATCATGGTCACTGAACCGGCCGGAAACTCGTCCCGCTGCAGGGTGTGCTCTACCGTCTCAGCCAAACCGATAAAGGCCAGATCTCTTACGCTTCGAAGCAGGTCTTCTTTGTCATTAAAATGTCGATAGGGCGCGCCAACGCTAACGCCTGCCTGTCGAGCTGCGTCAGTGATACTAAACTCAAGGGAGCCCTGCGCTTCAATGATCCGTGCTGCAGAAGTAATGAGCGCATTACGAAGATTACCGTGATGATAATTTTTTATGGCTTGGTTCATAGAATTATCTGCCCCCGGCAATGGAGTTAACGTCTCCCGGTAGCTGCGCACGTTGAGATAGTGTCAGGAGAAATAGGGGCGGCACTAAATAAAACGAAATCACGGTCGATAATAAAACACCACCCGCAATGGCCATGGCGAAGGGTGGCCAAAATTGACTGCCTTCAAGAATCAACGGAAGGAAACCACCGAAAGTGGTCACCGTGGTCGATACAATGTGCCGACTGGCGTCGAGCACCACTTGGCGAATGGCGGAGATATCGCCGTGGCTGGCACCGGTATCTTGTTGCAATGCAGTGAGAATAATGATCGCTGCATTAATCGACACCCCTATTGAGCCAATGACGCCAATGAGCGCTTGAATACCTAACGGGTAGCGGAAAATAGCCAGCGCTAGAAAACTCAACCCAAAGGAGCAGAGGCAGACGAGAAGCGCCACTGCGGTGAGTCGCCAGGAATTGAACGTGAGCAAAATGGTGGCTATGAGCCCAACGACGATCATGCCCATGGGGGACTGCAAGTCTCTCACTACGCCCGCCCGTTCGTCTGCGTCACCACCAAAGGAATAGCGGTAGCCCATGGGGAGCGCAATAGGATTATTTTGTAAGTCACTTTGGAGGATTTTTAAGGCCTCCTCGGGGAGGACGCCTCGGGTGAGATAGCCTTGTACTCGATTGACGCGCTCGCCTTCATCACGTGAGATCGGACTGTCATCGGGTACCAGGCGCACCTCACCAAGGGACAGGAGCGGTACTGCGGCGAGACCATTGCTGGGGTTGGCAATGGGTACTCGCAGGCTACTAACAGCGTTGACAGTTGACCAGTCATCGCGAGTGAGGCGCGAACGGACGGGGAGTCGCTCGGTATCCTCTAACAATTCGCCCCCTAGCCGTCCACGCAAGGCAGCATCGATGGTATCAGCCACCCCATTGCGCTCCAGTCCCACCCGTCTAAGTTTATCTTCATGCAGATCAAACATGATTTTGGGTGCGCCGGTTTTCATGGACATTTGGGTATGGGTTACGTCGGCAATGGAACCCAGGCGCTGGCGAAATAACGCACCCAAGCGCTTTAGCTCGGCTATATTCGGTCCAATGATCAAGACTTCCAGTGGTGCGGCGACGGGTGGGCCTTGGTCAATGCCGCGCACAATAATTTGTGCTTGTCGATAACGTTCATCAAAGCGTTTTTGCAGTCGGCGAATTAAGGTGTCGGTGTGTTCCTCGTCCCTAGTCAGCACCAGCGCTTCCATCCATCCCGCAATGCCCTGCTTGTTAGATCGCATATTGTAATAAAAGGCTGGTGCGCTTTCACCGATACTCCAGTCCACTCTACGCACCAAGGGTTCTGCACGAAGGTCCTCATCGATAGCGTGAGCTAAACTCAGTGAATCTTCAATGGCCGCATTATCGGGCAGGGTGATCTGCAGGTAGAACTGGTCGCGATCAGTGCCCGGGAAAAATTGGTTGGTGAGCGTGGACGTCGTTATAAAGCCAGTGATCGGTAATGACAACGCCAATACAATGGCGCCAATGGGGTGGCGCATAGACCAGTCGAGGGTTCGAATAAAACAAGAGCGTACCCTTGGCGTCACCCATCCTGCCTGCCACCAGCGCGGCGTTGCCGACGTGATGCCACTGGGTAACCAGCGCGCTGCGAGAACCGGTGTGACCGTCAGCGCTAAAAACATCGATGAGACCAGCATAACAATGACAGATATGGCTATCGAGCCAAGAAAATCGCCGGCGGGACCTTTCAGTATCGCCATCGGTAGGAACGCGAGTACGGTGGTAATCGTGGAGGAAATGAGTGGCACCCGCAGCCGAGTGACGGCGCCAGCCATTGCTTCAACAGGCTTTAGACCTTCTAGAAGACGTTTACGTACTTCGTCCGCCATTACAATCGAGCCATCCACTAGTAATCCGAGTGCGACCACCAGACCAGTTAGTGACATTTGATGAATAGGCACCTCGAACTGTAGCAGAGCTATCATCGATAGCATTGTGCAGAGAGGCAGAACAACGGCCACCACGAGAGCCGCACGCCAGCCCAAGGACACTAACAAGACGACAAGAACAAGCCCGATGCCCATCAATAAATTGCTAGCGACTCCCGTTAAGCGTTCCTCGGTATAGCCGCTTTGATCGTAGCTGACGTCGATGGTGAGTCCTGCCGGCGCTTGACGTCGGTAGTCGGCTAAAAATGCATCGAAGCGAGAGCTGTAGTTATCGACTTGGTAGCCCTGATTCATTTCAACGCCCACTAAAATAGAGCGTTTACCTTGGGAGAGCGCGTAGCGACTAGCGGGCAATTTTTCCGTTTTTCTAATCGAAGCGATGTCGTCTAAGCGCAGTACTCTACCGTCCGCTAAGGCGCGTAGTTGCACTGCCCGCAATCGCTCTAAATCGGTGAATTCGCCGGTTAATTCGATAGTTAATGCACTTCCGCTACCCGTCAGTTTGCCTGCTGGTGCTTTAGCGTCAGCAGCTCTGAGCGCCTGCCTCACGCTGTCGATACTAAGGCCTAGCCGCGCCATTTTCGTTTCATCGATCTCGACGAGGACTTCTTCTTCCGGCAGCCCATAGAGCATCACGCGCTTGGTGAGTGGAATCCGTCGAGCCGCATCGGCAAATAATTCTGCTTCCCGACGCAATACCGAGGCGGGAATATCACGGCCGTCACGACTGCTGATGGCGACGATTTTCACAAAGGCGGTAATAATATCGTCATCAAAGGTAGGTGCTTGAACACTTTTTGGAAAAGAAGCGGCTTCTGAGGCAATAATATCGCGCAATTCTGACCACACTTGATTGATCTCCGCCAAGGATAAGCGGTAGTCGACCTCGATCATGATCACCGACACTCCACTGGCTGATGTGGATGTTATTTCATCAACCTCGGGTACCTCGCGGATGGCGTCCTCGATCGGTTTGGTAATAAGGGCTTCGACCCGGGCAGGACTAGCTCCTGGGAAAAAGGTCTGTATCTTTGCTACAAATGGCGTAATCGTCGGATCTTCTTGTCGACCCATAGAATTGTAGGAAGTCAATCCGATGGCTATGATGGCCATGATGAATAGTGCCAAGTAGCGCGGGTGATTAAAAAGATGGCGAGCGAGCATTAGTCCCATTCTCCGACCTGCGGGCTGACCGCAGAACCCGGACTCAAGCGCTGAAGGCCAGTGGCAATAATGTTGGCATTGTCGCCCAGCGTACCGCGCACAAAAACCCGCTGGCCCGTGCTATACAGTACTTCAACGACCTCACGTTGGGCTAAGAATCCCCCGTCGTTTTGCTCGACGACTAAAATATTCCATAATCCTCGGTCACCCTCGAGCAGTGCGCTCAGGGGTAGCCAGCCACCGTCGACAACAATCATCTCCTTGATGGTCAGTGCAACACTGCTACCAGTCCTGACTGTTGCACTTGCTGGGAGGCCGAAAACGACGCCCACGGTAAGCGTGGCGGGGTCTACATCGGTGCGAATCGTTTGTAGTGGTACTGAATAGCGTTGATCGCCAACGCTCAAGGCGTACTGTTGGCCAATCTGTAGCTGGGTACTTAACTGGGGTGGGACGCCAATGTGGGCTTCATAACCGGTGTCGGAGACTAGGCGTAGAGCGGGGGTGCCCGCGTTAATTACCGCACCTTCCTCTACGAGTCGTGCGGCAATGACGCCATCATAGGGCGCACGTAAGGTGCTTTTGTCAATGTCTATCTCCGCGCTATGGAGTCGAGCTAGTGCGGCGCGCTGTGCCGCTTGTAGAGCTTCCTCACCGAGGCGCGCCTCGTCAAATGCCTGCTGGGAAGCTAGGCCTTTTGTTGTTAAATCTGCCAGACGCTGGCGTTGCAAGCCCGCCAATTTGCGCTCGCTGTCGATTTGATCTAGGGTCGCCCGCGCCGCGGCTAATTGAGCCATTCGCCTGTCGGTATTGAGGGTTGCTAAGACATCATTCTGGATAACCCGGGTACCCGCTCTAACGGGCATGGTTTGCACTGTCCCTGAGACTTCAAATCCCAATGCACTGTCGCTTTTTGGGCGCACGATCCCTAGTAGACGCGTATTGCGCAGGTAGTGTTTTTGTCGCTCGTAGGGCACGACGGTTACCGGTAGTGGTGGAGAATCGCTCGACACCGTTTCGGTCTTGTTGAGGCGGATCAATGCTGTGGCAGCAGCAATAGCGAAGAGCGCGATGACTGTCGCTACAACAGAACCTCGCGTTAGTAAACCAACAGCCATTAAGTCGACTCCAAAGATGAGCGGCTGCGGTCTCGTTAGGTCCACAGTCGCTCAATGTGAATTGCATTTACATTGGTGAGCGTAACAAATTCACCCGCCGGCGAATAGGGCTGAAAAGCGACTTTTTATTGGCATTTACGCAAAGACGATCCCCAGTAGCTTGCGTCCCTCTCGGGATTTCGCGACACTAGGCGTCCTCGTGTGTTGCACGGGTCTTTATGGTGACCTGAGCGGTCCCCTCGCAGCGATAGGTAGTGAACCCCGCCAGGCCCGGAAGGGAGCAACGGTAGTTACTGATTCGGGTGCCGGGGTGTGGCTGTTCAGGTCGCCTCCTTATTTTTTCTTTCCCTAGCTAGTGGTCAATGTGGGGCAAGAGGCAGGACGGTAAAGCCATGAGCTATCAAGTTCTCGCACGTAAGTGGCGCCCCGGTACTTTTCGGGAGATGGTCGGGCAGCAACACGTCCTACGTGCGCTTATCAATGCACTGGACCACGATCGGCTGCATCACGCCTATTTGTTTACCGGCACTCGTGGGGTCGGTAAAACGACGGTCGCTCGTATTCTCGCCAAATGCCTCAACTGTGAAGTGGGGGTAAGCTCTGAACCGTGCGGTGACTGCGCATCGTGCTGCGAAATCGCCGAGGGACGATCGATCGATCTATTGGAAGTAGACGCCGCCTCGCGCACAAAAGTCGAAGATACCCGAGAGTTGCTTGAGAACGTGCAGTACGCGCCCTCTCGATCACGGTTTAAGATTTATCTCATCGATGAAGTGCACATGCTGTCGAATCACAGTTTCAATGCTCTGCTAAAGACGCTCGAGGAACCACCACCGCACGCCAAATTTCTGCTGGCCACTACCGATCCTCAAAAATTACCGGCCACTGTACTCTCCCGTTGCTTACAATTTAACCTGAAGAATATGGTGCCTGAGCAAATTGTCGAGCATTTAAGCCACGTTCTGGAGCGGGAAAGTGTAGGCTTCGATCAGCCGGCTCTTGGGCTACTCGCCCGAGCCGCGGAGGGATCAATGCGTGATGCCCTCAGCCTAACGGATCAGGCGATCGCCTTTGGTTCCGGTGCCGTGCGAGAGGCCGAGGTAAGAGACATGCTAGGCACTGTCGATCGAGGCAGGGTGCTGACCTTGGTGGCGGGGATTATCGAGGGCAATCCAGCGAAGGTGCTCACTGGGGTACAGGCCATTGCCGAGCATGCGCCAGACTATGGCGCGACGCTTGACGATTTAATTGCGGTTTTTCATCAGATTACGATTGCTCAGATGGTGCCCGAGGCCACTGATACTACCTGGTCAGAGCAGCAAGCCATCAGTGATTTAGCGGCTACCTGCAGCCTTGATGACAGTCAGTTGTGGTATCAATTTGCAGTCAATGGCCGTAGGGATTTAGCCGTGACCCAGGACCCCCGCATCGGCCTTGAAATGACGCTGCTACGTATGATTGCTTTTCGTCCTGCAGACATCATTATGCCGCCTGGGGCAGCGGGCGGTGGTGAGACACTCGTCGGTAGCGGGGTGGGTCCTGGAAAAAAGTCTGAGCCACCGGCGCGACCGGTGGGCCAGGCAGACGCGCCAAACCAAAGCGCTGCCCGTGAACATCTAGCGCCTGATACGGATGTCGAGGGGTCCATTAAGCCCTCGGGCCAGCCCATTGATAGCTCGGCGCGTACGGCAGCGGGTGAGGGAGAGCGCCCTGTGGTGGAGAGTGCCAGCACTGAGGCGCTCACTAACGCCACCTCTGGGGCGAACCGATCGGCAGAGGTCAGCGCCTCGACGAAGGTCTTGGAGGTCAACAATCGAGGGGAAGACGATTTACCCACGACCCATAGCTGGCCTGAATATTTTGATCGATTAGGGCTGGTGGGTATTACCTATACTATCGCCCTCCACTGTGAATTAGTGGCCGTCGAAGGCCGTTGTATGCGCTTTGTTCTGGATCACAACAACGCCAACCTGTTTCAAGCTAAACACGTCCGGGCGCTGGAGGCCGCATTCGAGCAGCTACTGGGGCATACCGTTGAGGTGTTCATTGATATCGGAGAAGTCGGCGAGGGCACGGCGGCTCAGCGCATTCAACGGTTAGCCCAGCAACGCCAGCAGGCAGCCGAGCAAGCGATTGCCGAAGACCCCGTGTTGGCTTCGGTGTTACAGCGATTTGATGGCGAAATCATTGACGGCAGCATTCGGCCCCTGCACGATGCGGTGCGATAATCATGAGGGAGTAATATGGAACTAGGCGATATCATGAAACAGGCCCAGCAAATGCAAGCGGGGCTCGCCCAAGCGCAGGAGGCTATTAAGACGCTTGAGGTGACCGGTGAGGCTGGCGCCGGATTGGTTAAGGTTCGCATGACGGGCGCCATGGAAGTCCTTCGCGTTGACATAGATCCTTCGTTACTGACTGAAACCAAGGACGTATTGGAAGATTTGTTGGCCGCCGCGGTTAATGATGCCGTACACCGGGCGCAAGCGCTGGCACAGGAAAAAATGGGCGGTCTGACGGCGGGAATAAATATGCCAGATGGCTTTAATATGCCATTCTAAAAGGCTGATTTAGTTGAATTTAAGTCCATCAATTGAAGCGCTAATCGAGGCGCTGCGCTGTCTCCCAGGGGTCGGGCCAAAATCTGCCCAGCGGATGACGCTGCACCTGCTTGAGCGCGACAGAGAGGGAGCTGTGGCGTTGGCGCAGTCCTTGCGGACAGCATTAACAAAAGTGGGTCGCTGCGCTCAATGCCGTAATTTCACCGAGCTCAGCACCTGCGAATTGTGTACTGACCTAAGGCGTGATCATGGACTACTGTGCATTGTCGAAAATCCCGGTGATGTTATGGCGCTTGAGCAATCAGGTGGTTATCGCGGCATTTATTATGTGCTTATGGGGCATTTATCACCCATTGACGGGGTCGGACCGGAGGATATTGGCCTTGACCAACTGGAGGCGCGGCTTAACGAGGGGACCATTGGAGAGATTATTTTGGCCACCAATCCGACGGTGGAAGGCGAGGCGACCGCGTACTATATTGCTCAGCGAGCGCGAGCCGCAGCGATCCGCGTGACCCGTATAGCGCATGGCGTTCCCCTTGGGGGCGAGCTTGAATATATCGACTCTACGACGTTGGCTCACGCTCTGAGCGGGCGCACAGCGGTGACCGATGAGTGATCGGCAGTGGCAGTGGGTGACCTCCGATGAAGCACTTCGGGCGGCCATTGACGCGTTGATGGGGGAGGCCGCGGTGGCCATTGATACGGAATTTCGCCGCAGAGACACCTTCTATCCCCAAGTGGCGCTAATTCAAATAGCGACCCAAGGCCAATGCTGGTTAATTGATCCCCTCACGCTGTCCGACCCAGCACCCCTTAAGCAGCTGTTGCTCAACCCCGACGTTATTAAGGTCTTACACAGTGCCAGTGAGGACTTGGAAGTGTTTGAACGCTGGCTAGGGGTGCTTCCTCAGCCGTTATTTGACAGTCAAAAAGCAGCGGCCATGCTGAATATGGGCTTTGGTCTCAGCTATCGCGCATTGGTTGAGCAGATGCTGGGTATCACGGTGGACAAAGAGGAAACCCAGTCAGATTGGCTGGCGCGACCGTTAACAGACAATCAGGAGTCCTATGCGGCTCAGGACGTCATTTATTTGGCCGAGCTGTTCCCAGAGCTACTGAAAAAAGTAGCGGCTCTGGGTCGCTTAGATTGGGTGCTTGAAGAAGGTCGAGAGGCGGCAACCGGCGGCCGTGGGCCACTGGCTAAATTTAAATCTGCCTGGAAGCTCAGTGCCGCTCAGCAAGCGGCTATTGCCGCTCTGGTGGAGTGGCGGGAAGGGCAGGCGCAGCAACGAGACAAACCGCGAGGCTGGGTTCTGAACGACAAAGTGATTACTGAGCTTGCTAGAAAAATGCCTGAACATTCCCGGGAGTTGGAGACCATTACGGGACTCCCTCAGGGCCTAGTTCGGCGGGCTGGTGAAGCCATGATTACACTCATTAATAACCCCTCGGAGGAGGCCCGACTTGCTGCGATCAGTGCATTTCAGAAGCCGCCTACCAGCGACATCAAAGCCCGGGCCAAGGCTCTGGGCGCTCATGCCGAAGCGCTTGCTGGTAAGCTAGGGATGAATGTTGAAATTACCGTGCCCAATCGGGAACTTGAACTGATTGTTAGTGACGCCCTGAATCTGCCGATTGTTCGACCCAGCAGTTGGTCCGGTTGGCGTGGTGAATGGATTATTGGACCGCTCTTGCAACAAGCGTCGCGCATGAATGAGATCAACGATGAAACTAGTTGAAGTGTACAAGAGCTCACGTAAGCCGGGGGCTTATTTATACGTTGAGCGAGGCAGCGATTTGGCAGAGCTTCCAGGCGTTCTTAGAGAAGTGTTTGGCGCCCCTGAACGCGTTCTGTCACTGTCACTTACGAACAATCGTCAACTTGCCCGCTACACCGGTGCTGAGGTTCTTGCTGCCATTGACAGCCAAGGTTTCTTTTTACAGCTCCCACCGCAGCACTGCGATAGCGCTCGCCCAGAGGCCGAACCACCATGCTGACCCCTACCGCTTATTGGGTAGCTATGAGTATTTATGTGAGCGCGGCTTTGATTGCCGTGGGTTTAGCCCATCGATGGTGGTTTACAGTGCTGTCTACGCCTGTAGCCAGAGTCATTTCGGCGCTGCTTCTGGCGTGGTTAGTGACCCCCGCACAACCCGCGGCGGGAGCAGACACACTGGCCCCCGCGCTGGTGATTGCTGTTTTCAATACGCTGTTCGGTGATGGGTGGGCTAGCGCGCGTCAGGCGGTGGTGCTCCTAGGCTTATCCAGTGGTGTAGCAGTACTGTTGGCAATAGCGTCAAGTTGGTTACCCCTAAAGAGCAGGCGCATACGTGTTGCCGCGAATGACCCAGTTGACAAGTCATAACGTAAACCCCACCTGTACATAAATAACCACTAAAGGAAACGAGTAGAGCTATGAAATTTACTGGCACGGAGCGTTACGTCGCTACTGATGATCTACGCATGGCAGTGGATGCTGCCGTCACTTTGCAGCGTCCCCTACTCATCAAGGGTGAGCCCGGCACTGGTAAAACGATGCTAGCAGAGGAGGTCGCCTTGGGACTGGGAAAGCGGCTGTTGCAATGGCATATTAAGTCAACCACCAAGGCCCAGCAGGGTCTGTATGAGTATGATGCGGTGTCGCGCTTGCGCGATTCCCAGCTTGGTGATAGCGGCGTTCATGACATTGGCAACTATATAAAAAAGGGTAAGCTGTGGGAAGCTTTCACTGCGGATGAGCAGGTTGTGCTGTTAATCGATGAGGTCGATAAAGCTGATATTGAGTTCCCCAATGATTTACTGGTGGAACTTGATCGCATGGAATTTTTTGTCTACGAGACCGGCGAAACCATCAAGGCTAAGCATCGACCGATTATTATCATCACTTCTAACAACGAAAAAGAACTGCCTGACGCTTTTCTGCGCCGTTGTTTTTTCCATTTCATCAACTTCCCTGATCGCGACACCATGCGTAAAATCGTCGATGTGCATCATCCGAGTATTGCCCAAACGCTGGTCGCAGAGGCGCTGGAAGTCTTTTTTGAATTACGCTCCATACCGGGCTTGAAAAAGAAACCGTCGACGTCAGAGTTGATTGATTGGCTAAAATTACTCATGTCCGATGATGTTCCTGAGGAGGTGCTGGCCAATCGAGATCCGTCAAAAGCGATCCCGCCTCTCTACGGGGCACTGCTTAAAAACGAGCAAGATGTGCAGTTACTCGAGCGCTTAGCGTTCATGCATCGTCGCGAAACCCGCTGAAGTTATTCGCATGTTGGTGAACTTTTTCCATAGTTTAAAGGACTCCGGAGTACCCGTTACGACGCGAGAACTCCTGGACCTTTTAGAGGCCATGAAGCAGCGACTGGCGTTTAGCGACATGGATGATTTTTATCATCTGTCGCGAGCTATCATGGTGAAGGATGAAAAATATTATGACCGCTTTGATCGAGCATTTGGCTCACACTTTAAGGATTTAGAGGGCCTTGACGATGTCATAGAAGCATTGATACCCGATGATTGGCTCCGTTCAGAATTCATGAAACAACTTTCCGAGGAAGAAAAAGCCAAGATAGAGTCTTTAGGGGGACTTGAAAAACTCATTGAAGAATTTAAAAAACGGCTACAAGAGCAACAAAAGCGACATGAGGGTGGCAATAAATGGGTCGGTACCGGAGGTACATCGCCGTTTGGTAATGACGGCTATCACCCAGAGGGCATTCGGGTCGGTGGCGAGGGTAAGAATAAGCGGGCGGTGAAGGTGTGGGACCGTCGAGATTTCAAGAACTATGATGACGGCGTCGAACTGGGTACCCGCAATATCAAAGTGGCCTTGCGTCGATTGCGGAAATTTGCCCGTACCGGTGCCGCTGATGAATTAGATCTTGATGACACGATTAGCTCAACGGCACGCAATGCCGGTCTTCTCGATATCAAAATGGTTCCCGAGAGACATAACGCCGTAAAGGTATTGTTGTTTCTTGATGTGGGTGGATCAATGGACCCCCACGTCAGGGTGTGTGAAGAACTATTTTCTGCCGCTCGAACAGAGTTCAAGCATTTAGAGTATTTCTATTTCCATAACTTTCTCTACGAGAGCGTCTGGAAGAATAATATCCGCCGACAAAATGAGCGAACCACGACCTTTGATCTACTGCATAAATATGGACATGACTACAAGGTGGTGATTGTCGGCGATGCCGCTATGTCACCCTATGAGATTGTGCAGCCGGGAGGCTCAGTGGAGCATTGGAATGAAGAGCCCGGAGAGGTTTGGTTGCGTCGGCTCAGACAAACGTATGAAAAGTGTATCTGGATCAACCCCACGCCCGAGGATGAATGGCAATATACCCAATCGGTGGGCATTACTAATCAAATCATGGAAGGCAACATGTTTCCTTTAACACTTCGAGGTCTAGAGGACGGCATGGCGTTTTTGTCAAAGTAGTCGTCGACGGGGGTACATCATCCTAGCTGGGGAGCATAGGCAACTAGGGATGCTGCGACCGCGACATTGAGCGATTCGATTCCCTGGCGCATTGGGATACGCAGTGTTTTGCTTGCAAGCCTTAATGTGTTCTGACTAACACCGTCGCTTTCGGCTCCTAGAACAAAAAGCGTCCCGCGTTCTGGACGATAATCGAACAGGGAGTCCTCTGCTCCGCCCTCGAGACTGGCCACGCAGAAGCCGGCGCGGCTCAAGTCCTCTAGGCCATCACTTAAGGTCTCGCAGAAGCAGATTGGGGCTTTGAATATTGTGCCGGCTGAGGCTTTAATAACCAGTGCGCCCAGGCTCGCAACGCCTTTTTGGGGATAAATAATGGCATCCATGCCTCCGGCAACTGCAGAGCGGATGATCATGCCGACATTTTGTGGGTTGGTGATGCCGTCGAGGGCGAGGGCGCGGAAAGTCTTCCGATCAGCGTGGGCATAGAGAGAATCTATCTGGCCAAAGTTCGGGCAACTGATATCGAGCGCGACGCCTTGGTCTTGCTTTTTGTTTTTTGAAATCCGCGACAAGCTATCTCGGTCATGTTCGCGAATCCTTATGCCGCGAGCGTCCGCTAATTGACGGATAGCATTGAGGATACCCCCGGGTTTATTGCTGCTGGCTACATGCAGTGCTGTTATACTCAGAGAGTCGTCGCTTAGGGCCTCTAAAACTGGCTTGCGGCCGAAGATTGTCAGTGTTTTCGCTCGTTCTTCCAAAGAAGGCGTTGCGTGCATGAGAGGTTCCTAAATGATGGCTAAGCAACAGGCCGATGTAGTGCTCTATACGACGCCTGGCTGCCACCTGTGTGAACAAGCAGAGGAGATTTTATACGAGACTGCCACGCGTTTTCGATCTATTGATATTGCCGATGATGTTGATCTTATTAAACGCTACGGGGTGCGCATTCCTGTCGTTGCAGATGAAATGGGACGTGAATTGAGTTGGCCCTTTGACTCCAGCGGTTTAAAGCATTGGGTATCAACATCTCAATAGCTAGCCGCGACGTCATGCTGGCGCTGCGACTCGAACAGCTAGCACATCTCGATCGGCGTGGTGCAGGACGCCGTCAGTTGTTGAGCCCAGTAGTAGCGCTAGCCCGAAACGCGCGTGGCTGCCCACCACAATCAAATCGACGTGCAGATCGGCAGCAGTGGCGGCAATTTCAGCCTCAGGCCTGCCTACGACGAGGTGCCGCTGACTCTGGGGTATGTCCCTCGCGGTACAAAATTGATCAAGCTGATCTCTCGCTTGATCATAGATTTCGTTTTGAATGGATGAGAAGTCCATCGGTATATCGCCACCATAAGTGATACTCAGTGGCTCCACCGCATGTAACACATGGAGTATGGCACCTTGTCCCTGAGCAATTTCATGCGCTTTTTCTAGCACGCCTGTTGAGGTTTCTCCTAAATCTACGGCAACCAGTATTTTTTTATAGGCCATTGACTCTTCCCCTCTGACGGTTTCTGCCTCAAGCTTAACATCTGACCCATGGTAGCTTAACCCAAAGGACGACAATTGGCCTATTTCATTATATTTCTTGCGATGGCTGCGGTACTGGGGCCGTTAATGGCCGTTCTACCCAGTAAGCGACAAAAACAGTTGGCGGATTTTAGGGAGCGTGCCCGTTGTGCGGGTGTCCGGGTGACGTTGAAGAGCGTGGCCAATATCCCCCCCCGTCTACAGCGCCTGTCGGACGAGCCCCTTGTGGGCTATGGGATGCATCTAACGCCGGCTCAGGCAGCGCTGGTAAAGCGCGATCTTTACGTGCGTTCTCGGCATGGCTGGGAAGCCGAGAGTGCTAACCCCCCACCAACCGAACTCGATGTCCTGCCTGAAAATGCTGAGATAGTTGTGGTTAATTGGGAGGAAATCGCCATTTATTGGAACGAAAAAGGGGGCGATGAAGCATTGCAAAAAGTGTTTGCCTTGCTTCAATCTTGGCATCCGGGGGCAATAAAAAATCAGTCCTTGTCCTAAGCAATTGCACTGTATCTCTTGACCCGACCGCAAATAAACCCGTATACATGCCTACCTTCAGGCTTCATTGAGGAAGCATCTAGCGACATTCATGTCGAAAATATACAGGATTGGCAGCGCGGTTATGGGTAAATCTCTCGTCATTGTTGAGTCGCCAGCTAAAGCGAAAACAATTAATAAATACCTTGGCAACGACTTTATTGTGAAGTCCAGTGTCGGGCATATTCGCGACCTGCCTACCTCGGGCGGTGGCGGGAGCTCCGATCCCAAAGAGCGTGCGGCTCAAGCGGCATTGACCCGTAAAATGGCCCCTGACGAAAAGAAAAAATACCAAACGCAAAAAAAACGCGAACAGCTGGTCCGTCGGATGGGCATTGATCCGGAGCACGATTGGGCGGCCCGTTACGAAATTTTACCGGGCAAGGAAAAAGTGGTCAGCGAATTGAAAAAACTGGCCCAAAACGCCGATGCAATTTATCTCGCCACCGATTTGGATCGCGAGGGGGAGGCCATTGCTTGGCATTTAAAGGAGGTTATTGGGGGTGATGAGAGCCGTTATCAGCGGGTGGTTTTCAATGAAATTACCAAAAAGTCTATTCAGGCCGCCTTCAATAAACCGTCACATTTAGACACCAATCGAGTCAACGCGCAGCAGGCAAGGCGTTTTTTGGATCGCGTTGTTGGTTTTGAGGTATCACCGTTGTTATGGGCTAAAGTCGCCAGAGGCCTGTCGGCAGGTCGCGTTCAGTCAGTCGCGGTACGGGTCATTGTCGAGCGAGAACGGGAGATCCGAGCGTTTCTTCCTGAAGAGTACTGGGAGGTGCATGCGGATTTACGGCCTAGTGGACACGAGCCCGTGCGCTTTGATGTGAAGCGTTTTAACGGGCATAAATTTGACCCTAAAAACGAAGCAGAGGCCCAGGCAGCCGTCGAGGCACTGACTGTTGCCAGCTTTCGGGTGGCAGGCCTAGAGTCACGCAAAACGTCATCAAAAGCTCCAGCACCCTTTATCACGTCAACCTTGCAGCAAGCGGCCAGCACCCGCTTGGGATTCAGTGTTAAAAAAACCATGACCATGGCCCAGCGCTTATACGAGGCCGGGTATATTACTTACATGCGAACTGACTCGACCCATTTGAGCAATGACGCGGTCGCTGCGTGCCGTAGCTACATCGAGCAGGTATTTTCCTCCTCTTATCTACCAGAAAAACCATTGCACTACTCGTCAAAAGAGGGGGCACAGGAGGCTCACGAAGCAATTCGTCCGTCTGATGTCACTATTGACCAAGCTCGGCTACAGGGTATGGAACGTGACGCGGAGCGCCTCTATGAACTCATTTGGCGGCAATTTATCGCTGGACAGATGCTCCCCGCGCGCTATCTATCGACCACGATCACTGTCAGTGCCGCACAATATGAGATGACAGCCCGCGGTCGCATAGTGGAATTCGATGGCTATACCAAAGTCCTAACACCCGTAGCCCGAAAAGGAGAAGACGCGGTATTGCCGCCGCTAGCTGAGGGGGATGTGCTGATAGCCGAGAAGATTGACCCCCGACAGCATTACACTAAACCGCCAGCACGCTTCGGTGAAGCCAGTTTAGTAAAGGAATTAGAGAAGCGGGGTATTGGTCGGCCATCGACCTATGCGGCGATTATTTCGACAATCCAGGATCGGGGTTACGTTCGCCTGGAAAATCGTCGGCTTTATGCAGAGAAAATGGGCGATATTGTCACTCAGCGGTTGCAGGGGGCATTTAGTGATTTGCTTGATTATGGATTTACGGCCGCCATGGAAGAGCGTCTCGATCAAGTCGCTGGCGGGGATTTAGATTGGAAAGCATTACTCAACAGTTTCTACGAGCAATTTCGAGGCCACATGGAGGCAGCTGAACTCCCTGAGCCCGGAGGCATGCAGGCAAATACGCCGACGCCCACCGGGATTGCCTGCACCACCTGCGGCCGGCCTATGCAAATACGAACAGCCAGCACGGGTGTTTTTTTAGGATGCTCGGGTTACGGCCTGCCACCCAAAGAGCGGTGTAAGAGTACCGTTAACCTGATATCCGGTGATGAGGTCATTAGTGCCGATGCCGACGAGGAAGCCGAATCGCGGCTCTTGTTGACCAAGCGTCGCTGTCAGTTGTGTAACGCCGCTATGGATAGTTACCTCATTGATGAAGGCCATAAGCTTCATGTCTGTGGCAATAATCCTGATTGCTCGGGTTACGAGGTAGAAGAGGGACGTTTTCGCATCAAGGGCTATGACGGGCCTATTATAGAATGTGACAAATGCGGTACCGATATGCAGTTAAAAACGGGCCGCTTTGGCAAGTACTTTGGTTGTGCAAACGGCGAATGCCGAAACACGCGCAAGCTATTGCGCAATGGTGAGGCGGCACCACCAAAAATGGATCCTGTTCCCATGCCCGAACTTCAGTGCGTTAAGGTTGATGACCACTATATTTTGCGTGATGGTGCAGCGGGTTTATTTTTGGCGGCTAGCCAATTTCCCAAAAATCGTGAAACTCGCCCACCGTTCGTCGATGAATTGCTGCCCCATCAGGGTGAGATTGATCCTAAGTACCATTTTATTTTCGATGCTCCTACCACCGACGATAGGGGCAATCGAAGCCAAATTCGTTTCAGCCGCAAGGCAAAAGAGCAGTTTGTCACCAGCGAGGTCGACGGCAAGGCCTCGGGTTGGAAAGCCACCTTCGAAAACGGTGCGTGGGTTGAGCAGGGGTCAGCAGAGCCGGTAGCTAAAAAGAAACCGGCGGCAAAGAAGGCATCGGCAAAGAAAAAGTCACCGGCAAAGAAGCCCACCATAAAAAAGGTCGTGGAAAAAAATGTCGCTGGCAAATAGCTGCTTGCAGCGACGTCCGTCATTAGCCCATAGCGAAGATAGGCCGCGGCGGGCACGAGACTCATTCCTTGACTAGTGCGCGGGGTCTAGCGAATCACTCGCTGTATATGGCCACATTGCTGCTCGAGGCCTGGGGACGGGAGCACGAGGGCGCTCGTGGCAGCCGTGAAGCGCTTCAGTCGGCGTTTGCCCCCGCGGTGCGCCTGCATTTACTGGATGCCTACGGCTGGTTTTTGCTGGCCACGCTACGCGCTACTCGATTACCCGATAAGCCCCCACATCACAGTCGTGACCTTCCCGAACTCGGTGCCGGGATTGCCGAGCCGCCTGAGCTTGAGGAGTATCGCGCACTGGAGTCAGCGGGATGGCTGAGCCAACTACAAGCGCAATTGCCGAGTGGTATCGCGCCAGAAAATAAGCCAAATATCCTTGCAATGGCGTCGAGCTATCCCCATCTTAAAGAGTATCAGCAGTGGCGTGGGGCGTTTAGCGACCTGTTTGCCCGAATGACTGACTCACTTGATGAGAATTGAAAATACAGCGGCAAGCGTCGTGGTCGGGTTGTTTTCCCGAGCGGGGCTGGTTAGAGTGACCAAACACCCATTAATGAACGCGAGGAAGATGCATGTCTACAGCTTTACTAGAAATCGTAGATCTGGGTGATGGCGAAGTCGTGTTGCAGCGGGCAGATGAACACGATAGCGAGCCTTTGGTCAGTATTCAATTCTCACAAGAGACTAGTGCCTATCTACTGGAGAACAATTTAGAAGTCGCTAAAGCCATGATCCAAGCGGGTATTCAAGTGGCCGCCAAGCTGGCTGAAATGACTAACCTTGAGGTTGAGTCTTCAGAGGACAGTAGCGAGTCGCCACGGACCTTGCATTGACCGTGTACTCGGTGAGGTGGGCAAGCTCGGTGGACTGAGCTGCGTGCAGTGCAACTAGGCCGCTGAGGTGTTTAACGGCGAATCACTCCGACACTCACGCCCTCAATGGCAAAATGCTGCTCGGCGAGATTAACCACAATGGGGTCATAGGCAGGATTCTCTGCGACCAATTCCACTACGTTTGGACTGGGTCTACGCAGCCGCTTGACAGTCACCTCATCGTCTATACGCGCGACAACAATCTGGTTCTCCCTAGCCTCTACACATTGGTGAACCGCGAGTAGGTCGCCATCTAAAATACCAACATTCATCATGCTGTCTCCTGTCACTTGCAGCAAAAAATCAGCCGCGGGAGAAAAGAAATTTGCCTGCAGGCTGACATAATCTTCAATGTGTTCTTGGGCTAGCACGGGAGACCCTGCGGCCACCCGGCCAATAAGTGGCAGGCCTCGGTCCTCGGTCAGACGAATCCCCCTTGACGCACCGGGAATGATGTCAATAGCGCCCTTTCTTGCCAGTGCTTTTAAATGCTCTTCCGCAGCGTTCGCGCTGCGGAAATTCATGGCTTTGGCGATATCTGCTCGAGTCGGTGGATAACCCGTTTGATCGACATGATGACGTATGACAGCCAACACCTGTTCTTGCCTTTCCGTTAACTTGATCATGTGTCAATCCTTTGTTGTATATATATACAGCTGTTATTTTATACAGTTATTGTGGGTCGCGCCAATACTTTATACGCGGTAGCATTCCGTCTCCTAAGAGCCATCGGACCATGCACCCATCATGAACGAACTGGATCCAAATAACGCGCTGTTGGTGAGCTGGCTTGCACCAGTGGCAGAAGCCATGGGCATACCGGTTCCTCTGATAATGCTGGCGCTGCTGCTGTTCATGGGCGTGGCTGGACGTTTCCTTATTCAATGGCTCACCCGTCGTGCTCGCGAGGCGACGGATGCGACCAAAACGCCGTGGGATGACGTCATCGTCAACGCCGCAGCGGGACCGATTGAGTGGGCGCTGTGGGTGGTCATCGTTTATTTGTCATTGGGTGTGGCGGGGGATTTTGAGGCGCTGCAGAGTACGATGAGACACGCGGCCGATACGGGCGTTATCGTGCTTCTCGGTTGGTTTCTACACAGTGCTGCAGTTAATGTTGAACGCGAGTTGCTGAGTGATTATCGAGGCCCCCGCAACTCTGATGATCGGGCGGCGATTAGCGCGAGCGCTCGTTTGGTCCGAATAGCGTTATGGGCATCGGTAGTGTTGATGCTCTTGCAGTCCATGGGTGTCTCTATTTCAGGGCTTCTTGCCTTTGGTGGTATCGGCGGCATAGCCGTCGGGTTTGCCGCCCGGGATTTGCTGGCTAATTTTCTAGGTGGGCTCAGTGTCTACCTAGATCGGCCGTTTGCCGTGGGGGATTGGATACGCTCGCCTGATCGTCAGATTGAGGGAACGGTTGAAAATATTGGCTGGCGCATGACCTGTATTCGTACCTTCGATCAGCGGCCTTTGTATATTCCCAATGCCGTCTTTTCCACGGTGGCCTTGGAAAATCCGTCGCGTATGCGCAATCGACGTATCTACGAAACCATTGGCATTCGCTATTCAGATATCGCCTCGATTGAGGGTATCGTGACCGAGGTCAAAGCCATGCTTGAAGCTGATGAGGCGATCGATTGCGATCGAACCCTTATGGTCAACTTTGTTGCCTGTGGCCCATCGTCGCTTGATTTTTTCATTTACACCTTTACGAAAACCACCGATTGGGTCGAGTTTCATGGAATAAAACAAAGGATCTTATTGTCGGTACTGACTATCGTGGAGCGCCATGGCGCTGAAGTAGCATTTCCCACCCAAACCCTGCATCTGGCTGAGGGCATGGAGTCAGCGGTCGTACCCGAGCCCTAGGTTGTCATGCCCCGATACCTGATGATTATTCGACTGACCTCTGCTCCGGGGGCAGTATGCCACTAGGTATCAGGGCTTGGTCGTCATTGCCGCCGCTGCCATCTCGGTCTATATCCAGCACATCCTGTCCCTCACCGACGGCACCTTCCCCAGGGGCCAAGGCAGCGTGCCCATGGTCTAAAACACCTTGACTGTAGACTTCGCCCCAGGTGAGTTCCCGGTAGGTGCTGAAGACTTTAATGATGGGGTGGTCAAAGTATCGAACCGTACCCTCGGACAATGCCTTAGTATCAGCAAGGTGAATGAGATGATCCCAAGGCCAGTTTGTATGTGTCTCCGGGGTATCTGGAGTCCCCGGGTTGTTGTGAGAATCTGACACCGCGAGTGTGTCCACATCGAGAAGAGGCTCCAGCAGATCACTGGCTAGACTACGCTTATAGCTCTGCAGTTGTTCTTGCCGTGCATTGGCTTCCTCTATGGTGAGTGGTCTGGCTGAATCAGCATCAATGTGGCGCAATTGGCTAGCGGCTCTTGGCGGCCCTTGGGTAGCCAATCCAGCGGGCCGGTGGCTTGCTAGAGTGTTCCACCAAAGGTTGATGCCCAACCGCAAATCCTGCCCTCGTCGAATGTCCACAAACCCCTGTAAGGGTGGCCAGCTCTCGGTATCCCCAGAAGTATCGAGCAAAATAGGAATATTTGAGGCTTCCGGGGGCTGTAACCACGCGATATCGACCACGAGTTGCTCCCCAGTGTCACGCAGTAGTGAGGAGATACCCACCGCTAAGTCCTCGAGGGAACGTTTTTGAAAGGCTCTCGGTAGCAGCGGGGGTGGAAGGGGCTCTGCTAACGCCGCTGTTTCGCCACTGTCTTGGTCCGGTGGTAAGGATGTGACAGCAACGCCACTCGGTATTGGTTGCGATTGAGGTAAGTCGTTCAACGAATCAACGCTGATGCGGGTATCGATCGCTGTCTCGAGGACAACGGTAACCGCGGATTGATCCTGGCTTTCGTCAATAGCCCCGTTCGTTGGTACGTCAGTGCTGATAGCGTCAATGGGCAGGTCATCCGATGCCTGAGCAGCAAGCTGTGCTTCACGCTCAGCGGCAATCAGTACCTGGGGATCTGGATAGGCGAGGATAATAGTGCCGAGGGGTTCTTGGTGAATTATCGGATAAGGATGTGATACACGTAATTCGTCCACGTACTGTGGGTCCAGTAGCCAACGATAAGTCGGTGGATACTCAACCCTTGGGAACAGCGGCCAGCGCTCGCTGGTGAGCGTTTCATCGCTGGCATCCACCACGACGGCCAACTCCACTCTGAGCCACCCAGACTTGTCATCTTCGGGCATTCGCTGGACGAGTTCAGTATTGGCTTGAGTAGCCGGCGCTTGCGTTGGTGCCTGTTGTGCAAACGGTGCTTGCACTAAGAGTAGGCTAGTCACGCCTAACAGCGGAGTGCTCAGCACCAGTCGCCAAGTAGACGCTTTCTGCGATGGGTTGTTACGCAGGGGTATCATGCCGCTTTTTCTTCCTCCGCTTCTGCGCTGAACTGCTGCAGCAAGCTCTCGATGAATGCTTGACGGGCAGGGAGATCAGGCAAGGGGCTGTGAAAACGTAGTTTATTGGCGCCAGCTAAGGCATAAACCTTCGGATCTGCTTGGATCAACTTTACCAGACTGAGGGGACTGACAGTGGTGTGGTTCGCGAACTCTATACTCCCTCCAACAGCCGTGACCTCAATATCGTTGATACCCAGTCGCTGGGCCTGTATGCGCACACTGGCTTGAACAAACACGTTTTTGATGGGCTCGGGTAAAAGTCCAAAGCGATCGATCATCTCTACCTGGATTTCGCGCAATGCCTCGCGGGTATCGGCAGCGGCGATACGTTTATACAGTACCAATCGCATAGTAATATCCGGCAGATAATCCTCGGGTATCAATGCGGGGACATGGAGCTTGATCTCTGTCCCTTTGTCTAGGGGGGCGTCAATGTCTGGAATATCGCCGCGCCGCAAAGCCGACACCGCGCTGTGGAGCATTTCTAGATAGAGCGAAAACCCTACGCTGTGTATTTGTCCCGACTGCTCATCGCCAAGTAGCGCCCCGGCGCCCCGAATCTCTAAATCATGGGTGGCCAGCATGTAGCCCGATCCCAAAGCGCCGGCGGCTTCGATAGCTTCGAGCCGTTTTTCTGCATCTACGGTTAATACCGAGCGGGGTGGGCAGAGTAAGTAGGCATAGGCCTGATGATGGGAGCGCCCAACCCGCCCCCGAAGTTGATGTAATTGTGCAAGGCCAAATTTATCGGCCCGATCAATGATGATGGTGTTAGCGTTCGGTATATCAATACCGGTTTCGATGATAGTGCTGCAGACTAAAATGTGGTGCCGCTGGTGATAAAAGTCAGACATGATCCGTTCAAGTTCACTTTCGCGCAGTTGCCCATGGGCGATCCCTATGGATAAATCTGGCAGCAATTCGCGCAGTTTACGTGCCGTCTCCTCAATTGTTCGCACCTCGTTGTGGAGGTAGTAGACCTGTCCACCACGAAGCGTTTCACGCAGAGCGGCTTCTTTGATCAACGCGACGGAATGCTCCCGGATGAAGGTTTTGATGGATAAGCGCTTGGCCGGAGGCGTTGCGATAATGGATAGATCTCGCAAACCACCCAGCGCCATATTGAGGGTTCGTGGAATGGGTGTCGCGGTCATTGTTAATATGTCAACTTCTGCACGCAGGGCCTTAATGGCCTCCTTTTGTTTCACCCCAAATCTATGTTCTTCATCAATAACTAACAAACCTAGGTCTTCAAAGTTAAAATCACTTTGTAAAAGCTTGTGGGTGCCCACTAAAATATTGACCTCCCCAGACGCTACGCGCTGAGAGACCGCCGCAATGTCTTTAGCCGACTTAAATCGCGATACAACATCGACGTTCACAGGCCATTCGGCAAAACGATCACGAAAGCTATTGTAATGTTGCTGGGCGAGTAGGGTAGTGGGCACTAAAATAGCGACCTGCTTGCCGTTTTGCACGGCAATAAAAGCCGCCCGCATGGCGACTTCCGTTTTACCAAAACCCACATCGCCGCAGACCAGCCGATCCATGACTTTTGGGGCACACATATCATCACGGACAGCATCAATGGCTGCGGCTTGATCAGGCGTTTCTTCAAAAGGGAAGCCCTCCTCAAATTGCTCCCACGCCTCAAGCTCTAACACTGACTGAAAGCCTTTGCGCGCCTCCCGACGGGCGTACACCTCGAGCAACTGCGCGGCAACGTCTGATGCGCGTTTGCTCGCGCGTTTACGTGCCTTTTCCCATTGTTCGCTCCCCAAACGGTGAAGCGGTGCTGAATCTGGATCAGACCCTGTATAGCGAGATATAAGGTGCAGTGATCCAACGGGAACATACAGCTTGTCATCAGCGGCATACTCCAGCACCAAAAATTCAGCGGGATCGCCGTCAATGGTCAAGATCTGCAATCCCAGATAACGTCCGACGCCGTGGCTTAGATGCACTACGGGTACGCCTAAGTGCAGCTCTGTCAGGTCACGAATGACGGCCGCTGCGTCGGTCTCTTCAGTTTGCTTACGTCGCCGTCGTTGTGCCACGCGCTCGCCAAACAGCTGACTTTCAACCACCAGCGTGGCTACACCTTCGCCTTGGTAAAAGCCGCGATCAACGGGTGCAACACAGATGCCAAAAGCGATGCCAGCGTCGATAAAGGCCTGCCATCCATCACAGAGCGTCGGCGTCAGCTGGTGCTGGGCCAAACTCTCAAGGAGGATTTCCCGTCGGCCAGCGCTCTCAGCACACAGTAACAGTGGTCCATTGTGCTGGGTGAGAAAGGATTCAAAGCGCTCCATTGCCGTGGCGCCGCTAAACGCAGTGGTCAAGTCGGGCGCCGGCTCAAAGCCCGTATGCGCATGTACCGGCGCATCGGGACTGTCGCGTAATTCCAGTACCGCGTACTGTCCCAAATCCGCATACAGCTCTTCAACCGGCACAAAGCCCACCGATGGAGGCAGTAGTGGTCGGCGAGGATCAACGCCATATTCCTCATATCGGTTTGTAATCTCGGACCAGAACCTCTGGCTTGCCCCATAATGATCGCCAAGCGTAATGACGGCAGCATTATCAGGGAGATAGTCAAAGACTTTGCCGCACCGATCAAAGAACAATGGCAGATAATATTCTGCCCCTCCGGGCACACGACCTTGGCTGATTTCGGTAAAGGTGGGGCAGTTGTCGGGATCGACATCGAAGCGCTGGTACCAATTCATTTGGAAGCGATGAATGGCCTGATCATGCAGTGGGAATTCGCGAGCCGGCAACAAGCGAATACTATCGACCTTGGCAATCGTACGCTGACTCTCGGGATCGAATGTGCGCAGTGTTTCCACTTCGTTATCGAACAGATCGATGCGAAAAGGGAGGCGACTGCCCATAGGGAAGATATCAAGCAATGACCCCCTTATGGCATATTCACCATGTTCATACACGGTATCCACCGAGTGATACCCGTTAAGGGTCAGGTTGCGAATAAATGCCTCGCTGTCAAAAAAATCTCCACGCTCTAACACTAAACTATTGCCGGCGATGTAATGGGTGGGCGGGGCTCGGTGCATCAGCGTGCTAACGGGGACAATGAGTACGCCTGCCGTCATTGAAGGGAGGCGATGCAGTGTGCTCAAACGCTCCGAGATAATATCTTGATGGGGAGAGAAGTTATCGTAAGGCAGCGTCTCCCAATCGGGTAACGTGAGTACTTCAACGGGTTGATCGAAAAACAGGGGCAGTTCGCGCTCTAGCGTTAAAGCAGCTGCTGTGTTGGGGGTAATGACCACCAGCAGTCCGCCCTTGGGGGCCAATTCTGCTATCGCTAATGCGGCACTGGACCCCGGAAAGGGGCCAACAGCCGAGCGAGACCCTGGCGTTTGCGGCCATGGCAATGAAGTGACCAGTGAATGAAACATGACCTATCCTACCTCAACGACGCCCCTAGTTTACGGGCTCTGGCAATCTCTCTCCAGTTTCCTCGATAAGCTTGCCTTCCGACGCTACTAGCACGGATAATGACGCCACCTGCAATGCAGGACGAGAATACCACCCACCCATGACTCATCAGGAGCGCAGAGTGACCGAGCAAAGTAAACGAGAGCGGCCAGCGGACTATTTTGCCGACTGGAAGCAGCGAGAGGCTCTCGCTGAAGCTATGATTCCTCAGGTGGGACAGTTTGCGCGTGAAAGTAACGTAAAGTGCTATATCTACGGCCGCTCACTGGTGAATCAATCGGTGACTGACTTGATGAAGATTCACCGCTACGTGCGGCAGATCGAGCACAATGAACTATCGGAATTTGAAACGGCCCCTGTGCTCAATGCTATGCGCACATTGGCTTTGGGCCCGAGCCACATTGATGTCGGTCGCTTAGCGGTGGAGTATTTTGACAAGGGCCAAGCCCATGGTCAATCCCTAGAGGACTATGTCGGACGGCAGCTAGACTTTTTGGTCAACTCCAACCAGAAGCCAGTTGAAAAACCCGTTGACGTTGTTTTGTTTGGTTTTGGCCGAATCGGCCGATTAATGGCCCGTATTTTGATTGACAAAACTGATGGGGGTGCCAGCTTACGTTTACGCGCGATTGTAGTGCGCGAAGGGGGAGCCCCTAACGATCTCGTCAAGCGAGCCAGTTTGCTGCGTAGAGACTCGGTCCATGGTGCCTTTCAGGGTACCATTCGCGTCGATGAGGAGCGTCAATCGTTTGTTGCCAATGGCAACGAGATTAAGGTGATTTACGCGAGCGCCCCTGAAGCCGTCGACTACACCGCTTATGGCATTGATAACTGTATTGTTATTGACAATACCGGCGCTTGGCGCGATGAGGCCGGGCTGTCCCGCCATCTTCAGGCAAAAGGCGCGAGTAAAGTTATTCTCACCGCGCCCGGTAAAGGCGAATTAAAAAATGTCGTGGCGGGTATCAATAGCGACGTGATCGCCCCTACCGACAGCATCATATCGGCCGCGTCCTGTACGACCAATGCGATTGCACCACCGCTGAAGGCGATGGACGATGAATACTCTATTCTCTCAGGACATGTGGAAACCGTGCATGCATTCACCAACGATCAAAATTTGATTGATAACTACCACAAGGCAGAACGTCGAGGTCGTTCCGCACCGCTAAACATGGTGCTCACTGAAACGGGAGCCGCAGAGGCTGTGGCCAAAGTGCTGCCGCAATTGGCAGGGAAATTAACGGGGAATGCGATCCGGGTGCCCACACCGAATGTTTCTATGGCCATTCTCAATTTAAATTTGGCAAGGGAAACGACCAAGGACGACCTCAATGAGTTCATGCGTAACACGGCATTGAATTCCAGCATGCGCAAGCAAATTGACTTTTCCTCATCCCCGGAAGTTGTATCCAGCGACTTTGTGGGCGCTCGAGCTGCCTGCGTGTTTGATGCCAAGGCGACGATTGTAAATGGCAGGCAGGCGGTACTTTATCTCTGGTATGACAACGAGTACGGTTACAGCTGTCAGGTGTATCGCGTTTTGGAGCAAATGGCGGGGATTAAGTACTTGACCTACCCGACTGATCATACCGGGCCCCTGTAAACGATCGGTCAGCGGGGCTCCGGTTTGCCATACGCTGCGCGCTCGACTGAGGGAGTGCAGTAAGCATTCGGTCTTTTTGTTGCCACCCCAGCGACAATCACCCTATCGAGCAGTGGTCAGGCACGGGCGAATCTAATGACAATGCTGCACCTTTATTACTGTTTCGGTATTGCCCCTACCGGAAGCGGAAGCGATGAATTATCGAGTAGGGGATATGGGCACTGGTTTTAGAGCTTTTTGGTGAGTGTTGTGCAAAAACGGGCGATACCGACAGGGTTTTTGTTGATGGCTAACCCGTTAGTCCCGGTGTTTGGGCTGGTATGTGTTCTTGTGGCTGTAATTGCGGCGCCGGGGTGTGGTCAGGCAGGACCAGACGCTATGCGCTTGCAGGGGTCCATATATGGCACGAGCTGGAGTGTCATTTATGTGCCCGACGAGGCGTCGCCGCCTGCGACCGAAATAGAGATGGCGTTACTGTCAGCGTTCGACATCGTCAATCAGAGCATGAGCAGTTACGAACCGAATTCGGTAATCAGTCAGTTCAATGCCCTGGATTCGAATATCAGCTTTGAGGTAGATCCTGATTTCAGTACTGTCTTTAACGCGGCGCGTCGGATTCACGGTCTGAGCGGTGGCGCTTACGACGTCACCGTAACTCCCTTGCTTGAATTATGGGGCTTTGGACCTACTGGACCAACGGCGTTTCCTAGCGATGACATGATTGAGGCGGCTCAAGCCAAGGTGGGTCTGCATCACGTCGATTGGTCGCCCAGTACGCGGATCTTAATCAAGCGATCTGAAGGGGTCGCCCTGGACTTTTCTTCCATTGCCAAGGGTTATGGCGTTGACTTGGGCGCTGCAGCCTTGGATAAGCTAGGTCTAAAACACTTTATGCTGGAGGTGGGCGGTGAGGTTCAGTTACGCGGACGGAAAGCTCGCGGTGGTATGTGGCGTATCGCTATCGAGCGACCTGAGCTGGGTGGACGCGCCATTCAGGCAGTAATAGAAGCCACCGATGTGGGTATTGCCACATCGGGCGACTATAGGAATTTTTTTGACTACGAGGGCCAGCGGTATTCACACATTGTTGATCCTAGGAGTGGCTATCCTATAGAGCATGATTTAGTGTCGGTGACGGTGGTGCATTCGTCGACGGCATTGGCAGATGCATGGGCGACAGCGCTACTGGTCATGGGCTCTAAGCAAGCTAACAGAACCGCTAAGGACCTTGGCCTCGCTGCGTATATGGTGAGTCGATTAGGCGATGATTTGACTGTCTCGTGGACATCGACATTCGAGCGTTATTTGTCGAGTGCGGCCGACGATGTTTAACGCGCCCCGTTGTTCTGCACGTCGGCGCAGGCGGCATTCGCGGTTGGCGCCTCGATTTACTCGCCGGAGAATGGTTTGGTGCAGACGTATGAGCTCCATCACTGACGATCTGGAAACATAACTATGCCCCTGATAGTCGATCTCATCATACGCTACAGTTTACGCAGCAGGCGGCATGGTTTTGCCCGACTGGTAGCGTGGATGTCTATGCTCGGCATGGTGATAGGCGTGACCAGCCTCGTTACGGTGATGTCGGTGATGAATGGTTTTGCCAATGAATTAGAGTCAAGAATTTTGTCGCTCTTAGCCCATGCTACGGTAACTCCCGAGCAGGGTCAGATGACGGACTGGCAATCTAAGGCCGCGCTCATCGGAAAGCGTATCGAAGTGGAGGGTGTAGCGCCTTACATGGCCGACCAGGTGTTGTTGGAGGGCTGGGGGCGCAAGCGGGGTGCTGTACTGACAGGCATTGATTTACAAGCACAACAACAGGTGAGCGGACTAGGCGAGCAGTTGATCGCAGGGAGCCTTGCGGATTTGGAGAGCGAACCCTTTTCAGTAGTACTGGGAGTCACGCTGGCCCGGCTTATGGGAGTCAGCGTCGGCGATACCGTGCACGCCACCTTACCGACACTGACAGTCACCCCCGCAGGGATTTTTCCCCGAGATAAAACGCTCACCGTTAAGGGGCTGTTTCAGGTGGGAGCAGACCTTGACGCGAAACAGGCCTATGTTTCTCTAGAGACTGCGCGACGTCTTTTTGGCCGCCCTGGCGTGGATGGCCTGCAGTTGCGGTACGCCAATAGTCGTCAGAACTCAAGCCTGTCACCGGTGCTGGCGCAAACCTTAGGTGACGGGTTCTCGGTAAACGATTGGCGAACAACCCAGGGCTCACTGTTTAGTGCGGTGCGTATGGAGAAACTGACGGTGGCGATGTTGTTATTAGTGGTGATTGTGGTGGCCGCGTTTAATATTATTTCAACGTTAACGATGTCGGTGACTGAAAAACACGGCGATATTGCCGTATTACGAGTGATGGGCTTGTCATCGCAGCATATTATGCTGGTGTTTATGGGACAGGGCGTGGTTCTTGGAGGCATCGGTATCTTATTAGGGGCTTGTATCGGTGTTGTAGTGTCATTACAGATCAGTGACTGGGTGGGCTGGTTTGAGCAGCTGCTGGGGGTGCCGGTATTTGATCCTCAAGTTTACTACATCGGGCGACTTCCTTCTCTGCTGCAATGGTCTGATGTTGCCACCACGGCGTTTATCGCGTTATTACTCAGTGTTTTAGCCACCGTATATCCGGCGTGGCGAGCGTCGCAAATTCAGCCCGCAGAGGTGCTCAACCATGTCTGAACCAGTGCTCGCCTGCCAAGCGGTCGGTAAAACCTATCGGGATGGACAAAAAATTGTTGATGTTCTTTCGGCGTTAACTTTCACGCTAGATCCGGGGGAGTCAGTGGCCATCGTCGGGCGCTCGGGTTCCGGCAAATCGACTTTACTGAATGTCCTAGGAGGCCTGGATACGCCGACCTGCGGCAGCGTCTATTTATTGGGTAGAGACATAACGCTGATGAACGAGGGTGAGCGCTGTCGCTGGCGTAATCAGCAGCTGGGCTTTGTGTTTCAGTTCCATCATTTGTTAGCCGAGTTCTCCGCCGTTGAGGCGGTGGCTATGCCGGCGCGAATGGGTGGTTTAGGGCGGGAGGCGGCACTGCGAAAAGCCGCATCACTGCTAACGCAGGTGGGACTTGCCGATCGATTAGACCATCGGCCCCATGCGCTATCTGGGGGAGAGCGTCAACGGGTTGCCATCGCACGCGCTTTAATTAATAACCCTGGCTGTGTCTTAATGGACGAGCCTACGGGTAATCTCGATCCCGAATCTGCCGAGCAAGTGCTTGATCTGATGATCGCCCTGGAGAGAGAAAAAACGGCCTTTGTTGTGGTCACGCATGATGATCGAATTGCTCAGCGAATGGACAGAACGCTGACCCTACAAGGGGGCGAGTTGATCGCTTCATGAGTATGTCTTGGCCACAGCGAGTAGAGTTTGCCCATCGTCAAACCCTGGATCGCGGGCGAGGCTTATCCGGCTTCCTCTCACGCCTTTCTGTGCTCGGCTTGATTCTCGCCGTGGCCTTATTGCTTGCAGTACTGAGCGTTATGAATGGCTTCGAACGTGAGCTGGAGCAGCGAATATTGGCGTTGATACCCCATGTCACCATCAGAGGGCTCGCCGATAACGCTGAATGGCAGGCAGTGCAGGATGAGGTGGTGGCCGCTTCGTCAGCAAGCCACGCAACGCTCTTCCACGAGCGCGACGTGTTAGTGGTTCGAGGACATCGCGTCTCCCCTGCTCGATGGCTGGGGCTGGAGCCCACTAGCGTCGATCGATGGCGCTCCACGCTTGGCAAAGACTTTATGTCCCTTAGCGCAGGTCAAATTGCCATAGGCCAGGCCTTGGCAAAAAAATTGCAGGTCGCGGTTGGCGATAAGCTCCGGTTCATTACGCCCAGAGACAGCTCCGGGCCAGCAGGGACACTGAGAGCAGCCACGCTGTCGGCACGCATTGTCGGGCTGATTCAGTCGGGTACCGAGCTGGATGAGGGACTGATTTTGGGAGATTTCACCTACGTCGCCTCAGCGGCTGGCGAAGCGCCCATTGCCAACGGACTAGCACTGCAGCTAGACGACTTATTTGCTGCGTCAGCAATACGCAGGCAATTGTCGAGGACGCTTCCCAAGCATTTTTACGTCACCGACTGGACAGCTGAACAAGGAAATCTCTTCAGTGCGATTCAATTATCCAGAGATCTCATTATGCTATTGCTGCTCTCTATTATTGCGGTGGCGGCCTTTAACGTCATATCGTCACTGGTGCTAGTGGTGAAAGATCGGCAAGGTGCTATTGCTATGTTACGGGCCATGGGCGCGAGCCGCCAAGATATCGCTGCTATCTATCTGTTACAGGGTGGTTTTATCGGCGTTCTCGGTGCGTCGCTTGGGTTACTTATAGGTGCAGGTCTCGCTATCGCGGCGCCCTATCTCGCCAGAGGACTTGAGATAGCGCTCAACATTCAACTGCTGTCGACTGATGTGTATCCACTGTCATTTTTACCCGTTGATCTGCGGATAGGTGATGCGTTGTTGCTGTGGATGGTGTCGGTGCTACTGTGTGTATTGGCCGCTGTGCTGCCAGCGCGCCGTGCGATCGCATTACCCGTGGCCACTATACTGGCCAACCAGATACGTTAGCGGTGCGCTATGTGCCTCGTCGTTGAGCCTGCCGCTTACGCCAGTGTTGACTGACCCGCCAGCGCCAAAGAACGCTTATGGTCAGGTAGCCCAGCACTGATGCCACTATACCCATAATGGCGCACCCCAATAGGAAAGGCGCCCATATCTCACCGAGCTTTGATCCAAGCCATTGCCAGCTGACGGAAAACTCGACGGCTTGCAGTGGCACGTCAAGCAGCAATGCACCGAGCTTATAGGCGGCGTAATAGATCACCGGCATGGTGAAGGGGTTAGTCACAAAAACGAGTGTGAGGCTGAGGGGTAGATTGGCACTGAGACGCACCGCCAAGTAAGCCGCCAAAAAAACCTGCCCGGGCACGGGGATCATGGCGCAAAATAAACCGATGGCGAAGGCCATGGCTGTAGAGCTGCGAGTGATGTGCCACAGGCTAGGCTCATAGATCCAATGGCCCAGTGGCCGTAGCGATCTCACCCGACGCAACCTCTCTGGAGAGGGAGCAAAGTGCCTGAAAAATTTTCGTGACATCGACTTATTCGATTCTCGGTTCGTGGTGGGCAGTCATTGGTGGCTAAATTCGGTTGTATTAAGGCACAACTATAGCCAGCTATCACAGGCTTTGCTTGACTGCGTCGACAACCATTGCCGATCAGTGAATTATGCCGCGGAAATACCATGCCCGCCAGTAGGCCAACAAAGTCTCGTGGCTATGCCACTCGGCTGGCGTTCCTATTGGGATTAATCGCCCCTTTATTTTCTCCGATAACCCCATGGGTTTTCATCCCTTTTTGTCTGGCACTTTTACTCATTGACTGGCGTTATCGCAGGTTCTTTCGGAATAGGAAGCCGGCACGGCTGTGGGGTCGAACCTTTGTCGGGTTGCTCATGGGTGTCGTCATTACCGGCGTAGCGTCTGGGCTATGGCAGCTGCAGGCCTTACCGCCAGAATGCGAACGGGTGACAGTGCATCAAAATGCCTCGGTCATCGACTTTCCTAGCCGCGAACAATTTGCCTCGGGTCAATACCGTCAGTCGTTCATTGTTCAAACAACATCTGCGCCTGAGCATCCCTGTGGTGTTGCAAGGCGTGTAAACGTGCAGTATTGGCATGCGACTCCCACTATTCAGCTAGGCGACAAGGTGCGGCTAGCGCTGCGGCTACGCCCAGTAGCCAGTCAGTGGAATTGGGGGCAGATACCCGACCAAGCGCGATCCATAGCGAGGGGCGTAGTAGCAAGAGGCACCGCGCAACGTGTTGAGGTATTGCCTACTACCATGGCCAAGGAGCCGACACTATGGCGTCGAATACTGGCTACGCACGTTGCAGATCTGCCTTACTCGACGCGCATCACCGGACTCATGGCAGCCTTAATTGTCGGGGCTTCTGGCGAGGTGAGTCAAGATGATTGGCGGCAGTTTCGTTTTTTAGGGCTGAGTCACGTCCTTGTGATCAGCGGGTTACATATTGGGCTCGTTTACGGCTTGGTGCGACTAGTCGGCGGCTACATGCTGGCACTAAGGCCAGTGAGTCGGCATAACGACAGACGCGTAATCGCGCTAGTGGGGTTAGCGGCAGCCGCTCTCTACGCATTACTCGCGGGGTTGTCGATACCCACACAACGGGCGCTACTGATGATCACTTGCTTAACATTGACCACCCTCACGGGCTGGCGGACCCAGCCTCTCTGGCTGCTCGCATTCGCCCTGCTGCTAATCGTCGCCTTGAATCCCTTTGCCGTCTTCAGCAGTGGATTGTGGTTGAGTGTTGCAGCGACCGGTGTCCTGCTGGTATTAAATGAGCGATACAAAAACCGTTCGCTGGTGCTCAAATTAGTGCTTATGCAGATAGGCCTTACGGTTTTACTGACGCCGTTAACGGTATTTTGGTTTGGTGGTACCAGTGTGGTGGCGATCGTCGCTAATATCTTGTTGGTGCCCATAATGGCCTACTGGGTCATTCCTTTATTGTTGCTCGCCGCGCTTGTTGAACTGACCGTTGCGCCCTCTGGGCTATTACTGTGGCATTTGGCCGCACAGGGCCTCACCCTATTCCTCACAGCAGCGGATCAATTGCTCGAGTACTTACCGGCCATTGGATTTATTGATGCGACTCTGACAGTGGCGCAATTTTTCATGGTGCTGTGTTGCGCGGGATTGATCGCTATGGCTCGTCGGCCCCCAATGCGCTTACTGATCTCGATAGGGTTGGTCGTGGTCTTAGGGTGGCCTAGCGCTAACAACAACGCGAGCCTATTGGTGGTCGATGTAGGACAGGGTTTAGCGGTCCTTTGGCAGGAGGCCGATGAATGGCTTTTATACGATACCGGTGCTGGGATCGATGGTGGCTTTACTCAGTTTGAAAAGGTGGTGTTGCCGTATCTGCACTCACGCCACAAAAAACACCTTGAGCAGTTGGTGATCAGCCACGCGGACGCTGACCATAGTGGGGGACTACAGGCGCTAAAGGACACCCTCACCGTTGGCGACCACTGGGGGTATGGCGGCTCCGCCTGCCGAACTGGCATGCGGCTTCCCTGGCGAGGTGAGTCAAAGATTACGGTGCTCAATGGTTCAGGGCTGGATCTGCACGATAGCAATGACAGTAGCTGTGTACTGATGATTGATTATCGGGGCGAGCGGTTTGTCCTCGCCGGCGATATCGGTCGTGCTCGCGAGCGGGATTTGGTCAGTTTTTGGCGGGAGCAGTTAGCCGCTGATACCTTAATTGTGGCGCATCATGGAAGTCAGACCTCGTCCTCGTGGACCTGGTTGAAGTGGGTTAGAGCTCAGCGAGCTATTATTAGTACCGGCTACGCGAACGCTTTTGGTCACCCTCATAAGGCGGTGATTGACAGGCTGCAAGCTTCGGGCGCCACGGTAATTGACACGGCGAGGGCCGGCGCAGTGCGATGGTCAGTTGATGAGCAAGGGGCTAGTAAGCTGTCGGTAGTGCGTACTCGCTGGACGCCATTTTGGCTCAAGACACCATGATTGGGCGACATCGGTTGCACAGGTATACTATGCCCTTGAGATGAGGTAACGCCGTGATTGATTTACTTGCCGCCGGGGGCTGGGTTATGCCCCTCATTGTAGTGTGTTCAGTCATTGCACTGACTATTTCGATTGAGCGTTGGGTCGTACTCAACGCCAGAGGCATTGCGCCACCGCACTTATTGGCGACGGTGTGGAAGCAGCTGAAAGACGGGGAATTAGATGCGCAAAGATTGAAACAATTGCGGCAGGGATCACCCCTTGGCGCGATTCTCGCCGCGGGGCTTGCTAATCGCTCGCAAGGCCGAGATGTCATGAAGGAAAGTATCCAAGAAGCTGCGGGGCATGTGGTCCACGATTTGGAGAAATTTCTCAATACATTGGGGACGATAGCGGCGATTACGCCTCTGCTTGGACTCCTGGGAACGGTCGTTGGCATGATCCGTGTATTCACAGAAATTACCGTGCAAGGCACGGGCAATGCTAACGCGTTGGCGGGCGGTATTTCAGAGGCATTGATCACCACCGCAGCGGGATTGGTGGTGGCTATTCCGGCGCTGGTGATGCACCGTTATTTTACCGGTAAGATCGATTCGATCGTGGTGGGTTTGGAGCAGGAAACCATCAAATTGGTGGATGCCTTGCATACCGGTCGAAAAACGGAATACGATCTTTGAAATTTCGACGACAGCGTAAAGATGAGCTTGCGCTCAACCTGACACCGTTGATTGATGTGGTTTTTTTACTATTGATTTTTTTTATGGTCTCAACCAGCTTTACCTCAGAAACCCAGTTGGCGGTCAATCTTCCCCAAGCGGATGGCTCTCCTGCTTCGAACAGTCCGCGGCAATTAAATCTTATGATCAGTGCCGATGGCCAATTTCGGCTCAATGGTGAGCGGGTTGATTCAACCGCGCAGGCAGTCCGCACAGCGCTACGGCAGCAGGCAGGTCAACGGCGTGATCTGCCCCTGACCATTGCTGCGGACGGTAATGCGGCCCATCGTCATGTGGTGACGGCGCTTGATGCAGCCCATACTCTTGGTTTTCAGCGGCTGAGTATAGCTGCACAAAGTTTGCAGCCTGAGCCGGAGCTCGACGATGGACAATAAGCACGGTGACTGGCTTCTCTACCGCAGGCTACTCGCTTACATCGGGCCTTACAGTGTAGCTTTCAGCGTCAGTATTGTTGGGTTCTTGGTGTATTCCGCCGGTAATGTACTGCTGGCAGATTTGCTGCAATTTTTGCTTGATTCGCTGGGCGAATCGAAGGAACACTCGGTGGGCATTGTCGAGAGTGCTGCCCATGCCATATGGCCGAACACCCATCAAACGGCGCTTGATTATGCGCGCATTGCCGTTCCGATCGCGGCGGTAGTGTTATCGTTGGGGCGGGCGCTAGGTTTCTTTGTCGGCAATTATTACATGAATGTGGTTGCCCGTTCGGTCGTCCATACGCTGCGCACTCAACTCTTTGATCGTCTGCTCCACCTGCCCAAGCGCTACTATGACCAGCACACGACGGGTGGACTGGTCAGCAAGTTGACGTTCAATGTTGAGCAGGTATCGGCGGCAGCGAGCGACGCACTCAAGACTATGTTGCGCGAAGGGCTCACCATTCTGGCCCTCGTCAGTTACATGCTCTACTTAAATTGGCGCTTGAGCCTTGTCTTTTTTGCCGTGGCTCCCGCTATTGCTCTGGTGGTGGCTATTGTTGGCCGGCATTTTCGTCGCTACAGCCAACGCATACAAGATTCGATGGGGTCCGTCACCCAAGTGAGTCATGAGACCCTTGGCGCCGTTGACACCATTAGAAGCTACGGGGCGCAACAGCAACAAAGTGAGCGCTTTGAGGAAGTTAGTCGCTTTAACCGCAATCAGAGTTTAAAGCTCGCTTTCGTGCAAGCTGTATCGACCCCCGTCATTCAAACGCTGTTGGCGTTGGCCCTAGGTATTTTATTTTGGTTCGCACTTGACCCAACCATTCTGGCGGGGTTTTCCGCGGGTTCTTTGGTTGCCTTTATTACCGCGGCGGCACTACTTGGCAAGCCCATTCGAACTCTGAGTGGTATACAAAGCGTTGTTCAGCGGGGTTTGGCTGCCGCGGAAGATGTGTTTTTACAGATCGATACCCAACCCGAAATGGACACGGGTACGCTGCGGATTGGTCGAGCGAGGGGTGACATTGTCCTCAAGGATATATCTTTTTGTTACCCACAGAGCTCAGAGCTGGCTCTAGAGGGTGTAAATCTCACCATTACCGCTGGTGAAACCGTAGCCCTGGTGGGCCGCTCCGGGAGTGGTAAATCAACGCTGATACAGCTACTTCAGCGTTTTCACGAGCCGAGCTCGGGCACTATCAGCCTCGATGGTGAGGCTATTCACCGCTATGAACTAGCCAGTTATCGTCGCCAGATCGCTGTTGTCTCTCAGTCAATTCAGTTGTTCAGCGATACCATACGGAACAATATCGCTTTCGGTGACTTGGCGTCAGCCTCTACTGATGCCCTGCGAGAAGCCTGTATTCGTGCGCAAGCGATGAGCTTTATTGAACAATTACCCGCAGGCTTAGACAGTTATTTAGGCGACGACGGCAGTGGGCTATCGGGTGGTCAACGCCAGCGGATTGCTATTGCCAGAGCGCTGTTAAAAGATGCGCCAATCTTGGTCTTAGATGAAGCGACATCGGCTTTGGACACCGAAGCTGAAACCCAGATTCAACAGGCGCTCGAAGACATTACCCGGGATCGGACCACGCTGGTCATCGCCCATCGTCTGTCGACCATTGAAAAAGCTGATCGAGTCATTGTCCTTGATGAAGGCCGTATCGATGCTATTGGCAGCCATACTGAGCTTCTCAGCCAGGCGGGACTGTATGCAAACCTTTACCGGCAGGGCTTAGGTGAGTCGGGTTAATTTCAAGCAGCGCCTTGAGGCTTTTGTTACCAGCGCTTGGTACACCGGGGCGGGCTGGTTGTGGTTGCTGTGGCCACTGACACTCATTGTGCGCAAGGTCGTGGCAAACAGACGCCAGCGATTTATCAATCATCCCCCGGCTGTGGGGTCGGTTCCAGTCGTTGTAGTGGGTGGTATCACCGTGGGTGGAACCGGTAAGACGCCCCTTATCATTGCACTGGTTGATGCCCTTCGCAGACACGGCCTTACCGTCGCGGTCGTCAGCAGAGGGTATGGTGGGCAGATTAGCGGCCAAGCTCAAGTCATTGACGAGAAGTCGCCGGCCTCAGTGGTAGGTGATGAACCGTTAGTAATCTATCTGCGCTGTCACTGCACCGTCGTTGTCGGGCCCGATCGGGTGGCTGCGGTGCGCCTTGCCGAGCAGTCGAAGCCCAATATTATTTTGTCCGATGATGGCCTGCAGCATTACCGCATGCACAGAGAGTTTGAAATAGCGGTGTTGGATGCAGCGAGAGGCTTGGGAAATGGCCAGCTGTTACCCATGGGACCCTTGCGAGAAGCGCCAGATCGTCTCGATACGGTTGACTGGATTCTCGAGCGTAATGGCAAGGGGGTTGACAGTGGTTTCCATTATACTATTCGTGGTTTGCAGCATAGACAGTCTCGACAAGTACTAGCCGCGGCAGAGGCGCGGACTCGCTGGCAAACGGTGAGCAGTATTGCGGCGGTGACGGGAATTGGACAACCAGATCAGTTTTTCGATTCAATACGTTCAATGGGCATCCAAAGTAATAACTATGCGTTTGGGGATCACTATGCCCTGACAAAGAAAGATCTCGATGCCATCGCCGATGAGGTGATTATTATGACAGAAAAAGATGCCATCAAATTGGGTACTGTAGTCGATGAGCGTGTCTGGGTGCTGACTATTGACGCGAGCCTACCCGAGTCACTGCTGACGAAGTTGCTATCGCTATTTTTAGACGACAACGAGGGCCTATGTACCGAGTCGTAATCCCCACTCGCCTAGATTCTACGCGCTTACCCGGAAAGGCATTGATCGATATTGCCGGCCACCCAATGGTGTATTGGGTGTGGTGCCGTGCTAGGGAAAGTGATGCTAGCGAGGTGATTATTGCGACCGATAACGAGACCATTGCCTCGGTCATGCGCGATTATGGCGCTGACGTCGTGATGACTCGGAGTGATCACGACTCAGGAACCGACAGGGTGGCGGAAGTGGTGAGTCAGCGGGGCTGGCATGATGACGACGTGCTTGTGAATTTACAGGGTGATGAACCCCTTATGCCTTCAGTAAACATTGATCAGGTTGCCCGTGAGCTGTTGAGTCATCCTGATGCTGCGATGGCCACCCTGTCTGAACCTATCTCTTCTATTGACGAGCTCTCGAATCCGGCAGTGGTAAAAGTCGTTGCGTCTGACGAGGGGCGGGCATTGTACTTCTCTCGGGCAGCCATTCCCTTTCCCCGGGATGGCGCGGTTTGTGAGCAACACATACTGGCTACTGCCCGTCGACACGTGGGTTTATATGCCTACCGATGCGGCTTCTTGCGGCGCTATATTACTTGGCAACCCTCTGCCATTGAGCAGCTTGAAAAACTTGAACAGCTGCGTGCACTTTCCCATGGGCAAACCATACGGGTTGTAGCCGCGGAGGCATCATCGCCTATAGGTGTAGATACCCAAGCCGATCTTGATGGTGTTCGACGGCTTATTGAGCAATAACGTGGTCGACCCTAAGCCGAAGGTGTCTATTGCCCACTTGAATGGCTTGCGATTGCCCGCGCACGCTGAGTATTTTTTGCGGGTGGACAACGAGCAGCAACTGTTTGAGGGCATAGTTTGGGCGACATCCCGAGACCTGCCGGTCACCGTGGTGGGAGAGGGAAGTAACACCGTAGCGCATCCCTTTGTGAGAGGGCTGGTGATTCAAATCGCCACGTTAGGCCTCAAACTTCTCCATGATGATGGGTGCAAACTGACTGTACGCGCAGCAGCAGGTGAAAACTGGCATGTATTTGTCAGTTGGACGATCGAGCAGGGATTATATGGCCTTGAAAACCTGGCCTTAATTCCCGGTACGGTGGGTGCGGCGCCGGTACAGAACATCGGCGCTTATGGGGTGGAGGTGGCGAGTCGAATTCGCGGCCTGCGAGTGTGTGATCTAACCAACGGCGAGGTGTCGAACCTATCTCCACAGGATTGTCAGTTCGCTTATCGTGACAGTCGGTTTAAGTCTACAGACGGCAAACGGTTTATTATCCTATCGGTGGACTTCATGCTCGATCGCAGTGCTGAGTCCATCCTGAACTACCCTGAACTTGCCCGCGCCTTAGTCGACACGACGCCTACCCCGAGCAATGTTTTTGATGCAGTGGTTGCGTTGCGAAGAAGCAAATTGCCGGATCCTGAGATACTTCCAAATGTCGGCAGCTTCTTCAAAAACCCCTCGGTGTCCTCAGAACAGGCGCAGCATGTGCGTCGAGAGTGGCCTGAAATGCCCCAGTATCCGACGGCAAGTGATAGGGTTAAGCTATCCGCTGGGTGGATGATTGATCAGTTGGGCTGGCGCGAGGCTACCGGGCAAACGGGTATAGGCATCTATAGTCAACATGCATTAGTGATGGTGAATCACGATTGCGGGCATACCGAGGACGTACTGAGCTTGGCCGCGGCTATTGTGGCGTCAGTCGAGGCCGAGTTTGCCATTACACTGGAAATGGAGCCTAGTATCATCGGTAATCCAACAGATTGACGAGCTAAATTGTGGCTACTTTTGATCATAAAGCTTTTTTGCAGACGTTGACTCCTCGACCAGGGGTTTATCAGATGTACGATAGCGCGGGTCAGCTGTTGTATGTAGGCAAAGCAAAAAATCTAAAGAATCGAGTCGCCAGTTATTTTCGCGCCAGCGGGCTCACGGCCAAGACAATGGCTTTGGTCAATCGCATCAGTGAGATTCAAATTACTGTGACTAGCACCGAGGTCGACGCCTTGTTGCTCGAACATAACCTCATCAAGGAAAACAGACCGCCTTACAATATTGATCTAAAGGATGATAAGTCCTACCCCTATATTTATTTATCAAGCCAAGATCGTTGGCCTCGATTAGCACTTCACCGAGGGCCTAAGCGTCGTAAAGGCGACTATTTTGGCCCTTATCCCGGTGCGGGGGCCGTCCGCTCAACCCTGCATTTGCTGCAAAAAGTGCTCAATGTTCGCCAGTGTCAAGATAGCTACTTCAGAAACCGCTCACGGCCATGCCTGCAATACCAAATTGGCCGCTGCACGGCACCCTGTGTCGGCTTGGTTAGCGACGAGGCCTACGCTGAGCAGGTAGAAAAAACGGTCATGTTTTTGTCGGGCAAATCTCAGGAACTCATGAATCGCTTGGCTGATGAGATGGAGGGTGCTGCCGGCGAACTCAACTATGAGGAGGCCGCCGAGCGTCGAGATCAGTTAGCACAGCTTCAGCAGGTGCAATCCGTGCAGGGCATTGAAGGTGCCACCGGAGACATCGATATCCTCGCTGCCACCACAGGAATGGGTAGCGCCTGTGTGCAAGCCCTGTTTGTTCGTGAGGGCAGGGTGCTGGGCAGCCGAACATTTTATCCGCCGACCAAGTTGGATGAAACCGCGGAACAGGTATTGGAGGCATTTCTTCCTCAGTTTTACTTGCCGGGGCGCCAGACCATACCGATGGAAATTATTGTCAATACTATGCCAGAAAGTGCCGAGGTTCTGGCCCTCGCCTTGACAGAGCAAGCGCGGCGCAAAGTGGTAGTACGAAACAATGTTCGTGATGCGCGCGCACGATGGCTACAACTCGCCCTGCAGACCGCAGAGACCAATTTGGCTGCGCACGTCAATGGCAAACACACCACAGCAGGCCGACTCGAATCTCTTCGTAGGGAGCTCAAGCTTGAGAGCTTGCCCTCTCGAATGGAATGCTTTGATATTAGTCACAGCTCGGGTGAGGCGACGGTGGCTTCCTGTGTGGTGTTCGATGGGGCAGGGGCTCGCAAGGCGGATTACAGGAAATTTAATATCGAGGGCATTACGCCGGGGGACGACTATGCAGCTATGCAGCAGGCATTAGAAAGACGCTACAAACGTTTATCGGGAGGGGAAGGTCAGTTACCGGATGTTTTGTTTATTGACGGTGGTAAAGGGCAGGTCAGTCAAGCGATGTCAGTCTTATCGAGCTTTGATATTACGTCAGTAAGGGTTGTGGGCATTGCTAAAGGCACCACGCGAAAGGCGGGTTTCGAAACGTTGATTGACGGGGATACCGGACGTGAGAGTCAATTGCGGGGCGATAATCCGGCGCTGCACCTGATCCAGCAAATACGTGACGAGGCGCATCGATTTGCGATTACTGGGCACCGAGCGCGCCGCTCCAAAGCGCGAAAGACATCGACCTTGGAGACCATTCCTGGAGTGGGTGCAAAGCGCCGTCGAGAACTGCTACGCCATTTTGGCAGCGCCAGTGGTGTGGCCGGCGCTGGCATTGAAGAATTGTGTAAAGTGACGGGGGTGAGCCAAGCGTTGGCGCATACTATCTATGATCATCTACACAGTGTGAGTGATTGACCACAAACTATGCGACACTGTTTGAGTTGAAGAAGGAAAGCGCTGGTGCCTATTAATTTACCCAATCTGCTCACATTGTTGCGGGTCGCTGCCATCCCGATGATGGTGCTGCTGTTTTATTTACCGCCGCCTTTTTCAAGCTGGGGCGCGGCGTTATTATTTTCAGCCGCAGCAGTCACTGACTGGCTGGACGGCTGGTTGGCGCGACGGGCCGGGCAAATGACGGCATTTGGCGCGTTTCTCGATCCAGTGGCCGATAAACTTATCGTAGCAACGGCGCTGGTGCTGTTAGTAGATCGCTTTGACGACGTACTCATGACATTGTGCGCCTGCGTCATCATAGGGCGCGAAATCGTGGTCAGTGCGTTACGAGAATGGATGGCTCAATTGGGTCGAAGTGCCACTCTTAAAGTCTCCCGGCTTGGCAAGTGGAAAACCGGCTTTCAAATGGTCGCTATTATCGCGCTGCTGCTGTTGCTGCCTGACTCGGTGCCAGCCATTTACTATTGGCTTGCGCAGCTCATCCTCCTCGCTGCAGTGGCGTTGACTTTATGGTCAATGGTCATTTACCTGCAGGCTTTTGCGGTCGCGGTAAGGGAACAGGATCGTTGATTTATGGGTAGTCGAATGCAGCCTTTAGGGTGAATACGCCCAAGAGGGTCGGCAGTGTTTACCCCCATACCCGCCTGTCTTTTCGTTGCGAATGGAACTATTAACGCGCTTGAGTTGCTGGTTACGCGAGCAACTTGGCAACCCGCAATCCTTCTGTGTATACTGCCGCCCGGCGCGGACCTCGATCTGCGCCCATTAAAGCGGTGTGCTGATTGTCTAAGCAAGCGTTCCAGAGGCTCGGTGGCAGAGTGGTCATGCAGCGGATTGCAAATCCGTCAACGCCGGTTCGATTCCGACCCGAGCCTCCAATAATTCATTGATTTATCAATAACTTAAGAAACTGTTATTCACAGGCTTAAATCCCGAATAGCAAATGAATAGCAGCTACTCACTCCGGCGTTACCGTGCGAGCATCTAGCTTCACCCCTTCTGACACTCGAAAGCGCGAACGAATGGTGTGCCACGATAACCTGCCGCAGTGACTTGTTTAACCGCCTCAATCTTAAATTCTTCGGTGTATCGCTTTCTGCTCATCATTCCACCTCTCTAGTCGCTACTGTGTGCGACTGAAAGGCGTCTAGCAAACTAGTGTGAGTCAGTATCTACTCGCGAAGTTGTCGTGAATTGCTAAGCAGTTGGCATGTATTGCCAATACTCCTTGGCGCGTATGCTTTTTATTTCAGTATCGAAATAAAACATATCGATAAAGAAAAACGTTGGAGGTTCTTAGCCCGAAAAATTGTGGTGAAAGATATGTAAACACAAACAATAAGGAGGCCTTATGGCTAGTCATGGCATTTCTGAGTCAACAGTCCGGGGTAAGCCCAGCTTTTTGGGTGTGTGGCAAAAGGTCGCAGAGCTTATATCTGCTGCTACGGTAATACACCACGGTAGTTTTGATCGAACTGCAGTTAGCGGGGCGTGTCGCTCTGTTGGGTTAGCTGTTGATCAAAGTGCATGGCTAGATAGCACGAAAGCCCAGTGTCGCGCCAATCCCTTTGATTAGTTGCCTACGATTAACACCAGTGCGCCTGCTCATTAATCTACTTCCCTCAGATCACGATAATCGACAATATCACCAAGCACAGATCTGAGCAGCCACAAATTCATCGTGCCTAAAAGACCTTACAAATTTGCATCGGGTCGCAGGGTCAAATTGATATTAAAATAAGGACTGCGAGACACATCAAAAGACGGTAACTCGACACCGTCGCCATAAATAGCTAAAGCGCGCAAGCCACCAACGCCCAAAGACAAGCCACCCCAGAGCACACCAAAAAGACGACGTTGCGCGGTAAAACCTAGGTCAAAACCACTTAAATCCAGACCTATCTGGGCCGATTCCTGATCGAGCGCCCAGGCTGCACCAGAAAAAATTGCCCCAAAAGAATAAAACTCATCGTCATTCGGCGCATAGTTGACGCTGGGCCAGGGCATGATGGCACTGATACTCCACTCGGAAGACAATTGCCAAGAAGCGCCAACGTAAGGCAATGCATAGCTATTGAATTCTGACGCGTCGACAAAAAGCCCAAATGCCCACCAGACATCGTCAGACGCCGTATAACGGGCGAAAGCCCCACCCATCGTCTGCCAATAATCACTGCCACGCTCTTGTGTGCTGTGGTGCCAAACAGGCATCACAAAGGCCGCAAGCTGGACATCATCGCTGTACTGGGTCAACCAAGCGCCACCGACGCCAACCGACGTGACAGAAAAATCGTCTCCATCATCTACTTTGAAGTTACTGTGGCCTACGTACTCACCGAGCACAATGGCATCTGTGGACGACAACAGAAAAGGCACGCCGGCAGCCTGAGTCGTGGACTGCTGACTATAATTTTCAATCTCGTCGCCACTCTCCGGGTCCAGCACCATTGCCTCTCCGTAGTAAGTTGACCCCAAATACGCTAACGGCGGTATCGGTGCATTACTAACGCTGCGAGTGAACTCAATTGTCGACTCTGCAAATTGTCGAGCCGTTCGCGCTACATATGACTCTCTGCGCTCAGATGAAATCACTTCAGATGTCAGCTCCGACGCCTCAGTACTGGCCCATACTGGCGGACACAGTTGCGCCATCAACAAACTTGCCGCAGTTCTTGCTAAAAGGTCGCCTGTTTGGCCGCAATGGCGAAAAAGCTCAAGGCTGAGTCTCTGTGAAACCACGAATATCTCCCAATCAATCTGAACGCTAGGCTAACGATGCCAAGACGCCCGGTAAAGAGGACGAATACCCCTTTCCCATAATCGGAACTGAAAGCTATACTGCAAATGTCTCCTTTAGTTTTTGAGGCGAATGGTCCCAAATCATCTGACGACATACACATCAGTATTTTCGCGTATAGTTTTGGTATTTGAGCTTGCTGATAGCCCGAATACAAACGAACAAGGAACATCAACCTCGGGCATATCTCGCTATTCAGGAGCGTAGACACGATGACGGCAACTGAGCAATTCCAAGCGCCCCTGCAGGACTACCAACTCTTCGCATCTACTAACATCGACGAGGCCCGGGAGTATGTCGGCAACGTATTCTGCCCACATCGATTGACGCCTTCGAAACGAACGACACAGCTTGATGCACTAATGCACCATGTCAGGGTTAGTGATCACTCTTCCCTGAATTTCCTAAAATACGGCGCGCAGGTAACGGTCGAGCCGGGTGCCTTGCAGGACTTTTTTAATGTGCAGATACAGCTTTCCGGAAACGTAAACACGCGCTGCGGTAAGGAAACTGAAAATATTATCGCCGGTAATGCAGCCGTCCTTTCTCCTACCGAGTACGTTTCGATGGACTGGATGGACGATTCATCAATGTTGATATACTGCGTCGATCGAAAACGGGTGGAACGAATGCTAAGCGGATTGCTCTGTGACAACCTGCACGACCCCATCGTATTTGCCACAAAGATGAATCGCCACACTAAGGCTGGCGCTGGTTGGCTTAATGCCGTTAATTTTTTGTTGGGTGAGTTGGAAGGCAATACCGGTTTCCTAAATTATCCGGGTGCCGCTGAAACTTTCGAAGGCAGTCTAATTACGTCATTGCTCTATGGTCAGCAGCACAACTACTCCCATCGTTTGCTTGATCGATCAGCAAAGGCGGCACCGTCACACGTGAAGCGAGTAGAGGCTTACATTCTTGCCAACGCAGAAAATTCCATTTCCATAGAAGATCTAGCGCGCGTAGCGCAGGTGAGTGCGCGCGCGCTGTTTGCGGCGTTCCGCGACTATCGAGGAATTTCTCCGATGAAGTATTTGCGGAAAGTGCGCTTAGAGAACGTGAGAAGAGATTTGTTAAACCATTCCGATCAAAGGAATGTTACGGAGATAGCCACTGCTTGGGGGTTTCTTCAATTAGGTCGTTTCTCTGCACAGTATAATTGCGCATACGGCGAACTTCCGTCTGAGACGCTGCATCGAACCCGCTGAACTAGGCGCCAAGCATTTTCGCGACGGCGTATCCGGAGCCTGCACCCAAACCTGGACCAGGGTGAGTTGACGCCCCAATTTGATACAAATTTTTGATAATCGTCTCGTGATTTTTCGTAGAACGAAGCGGGCGCCAAAGAAAGAACTGGTCAATAGAACAATCACCACCGTACGGATCGCCACCCACCAAGTTGATGTTGAGTGTCTCAAGGTCGCGAGGCGATAGGACACGGCGACCGATGATGAGATCACTTAGAGCCGGTATTACCGATGACAGTCGATCGATGATCCGATCGGCATACAGCTCGCGAATCTCATTGGTCCACTCACCGTCAGGACTCGTTTCAATCATCTCAAGTGCGTCGCCAATGACTCGTGCAGGTAGTTCTTGCAATTGTATCCAGAGAATCCACTTTCCGTCCGGTGCTCTGCTGGGGTCTAGCGCGGTGGGCTGACCTACCACCAGTGTCGGGTTGGTTGGAAGCAGGCCGCTTTCGGCTTCGGCTATGGATTTGACAATGGAGTTAATTCCCTCAGTGACATGAATCATCGGCACGGTATTCAACGCTGGATCCGACCAGTTTGGAGGAGCGCTAAGGGCCAAATGTATTTGCATGTCGGCACGGCCGTAGCGATAGTTTTCAGCTTCGACTCGGATCGAGTCCGGCACTACATCATCTTTCAGCAGCCGGCCGTAAAGTTGTGTAGGTGTCACATTACAAATAACCGCGCACTTGGCAAGAAACGACTCTCCACCACCCACCACAACACCATTCGCGACGCCATTGTAGGTTGTGACGCGATGCACATCGGCATCGCAGATAATTGTTCCGTTGTGATCCTCAATCAGAGTCGTTAATGCCGTGACTAATCCAGCGGACCCACCTTTGACCACCGGCATGCCGGCCACCTCCAATGAAAAGGCGATAAGTTTGCCCATGTGTCCAGAGATCGCGGCATCTGGCGATAAGCCGGTGTGCAATATCCAAGGAGCCAGTAGTGTTTTCGCGGCATCGGACCGAAAGTGAGAATTGAGCCAGCTGCGACAGGATTCAAACGCTGAACCGAAAAATTTAACGGTCCCATGAAAGCCGCGTTGGCGAACCTCCTTTAGGAGCAATTTGACGGTAGCAAACCGCCACAATTCGCCGCCGAGCAATCCGAACGTCAGGTCAGCCGAAGACTCAATCGCGGCGAGACTCTCTTGGTAGCCGTCACCGTCGCCCGGATGCAGTGATTCGAATGTCTGTATGTTGGTTTCTCGTGAGGTCGTAAGGACTGTTGCCACACCCCCGGGCGATATACTCGCGGTAGGCGTGTCCGTATTAAGATAGATCAAGCCACGCTCGTGAAGGTCCGGCCCCAATTCTGCGTAGGCGGGCGAGAGTACAAATAACGGATGCCATGCTGACAACACATCGTGCGTAAAGCCCGGCTCAGTTAGTTTTTCCGATCGTATGCAACCACCAGCCCTATCGGACCTTTCAAGAACGGCGACCGATTTCCCTGACTTTGCCAACAGTGCGGCACACACGAGGGAGTTAATGCCAGATCCCACGATGACAAAGTCGTACGAGTTATCCAATGTTGCAGTCACAACCCACCTCCGTCAGCAGCTGCTCGCCGCAGAGCTTCGATGTCGTATTGTCTGCCTCTACTCCTACCATCCTCAACCAAGTCCTCGGCTTCAGCGGCATCAATGTTTCTCACTTGTATGCCCATCTCCAATATTTCCATACCTTGTTGCTTCAAGTCATACGCCAACAAACAAGCACGCAAACTCTTTACATCAATTTTTGGTTGCTCGATTAAGTAGTCTGCTTCTTGCTCGTTGGTAGACGTTACCTTCAACTCTTTAAGCAACTTGTTGAGCCTTCTTCTAATAGTGCCCATTTTGATGTTTGTGGGTAGAGCAACTAACTTGAACGTGCCATCCTCAACCTTGTCAGCAACAGACGCGAATGACTCCAACTGATTAATAGGTTCAATACCAAACAAGTACTGCCCTCTGTCAGTCCACCATTTCCAAAAGCCATCTACACCCTCATAAGCGTGTACGTCGCCGAAGTCGCTGAGTATTTGCTCTGTGCTTTTTCTGTTCTTTGTGCCCTTAAATGCTCGCCATTTCTTGTAAGCCTTTTCCTCTTCCTTAGACATTTCGACTTCGTAACCACAAGCCTTCTTGTAGTTCTTGCTTCGCTTTAAGTACTCGAACCACAAGCAGTAGATACTGTCAGTACACCAAGTGCCTTTAACCTCTCGCCTTCCACCCCTTGCACGCTTGTCCAGCTGCCAACGCACACCACCACTATCAACCCAAGTTTTTGTGTTTGGGCTGAGCGGCTGTGGCTTCGGAAAATAACGCACTTTCGTAGCGTCAAGCATCGCATAAAAAGATACTTGACGACTATACACCAACCAACCAACCAACCAACCAACCAACCAACCAACCAAAAGCACAATTATTTTTTGGGGGGATTACAATTACGAACGGCTCCCGCAGCCGATGCTAGGTTTCAAATCGTTCTCGTCAGCCCGAGCAACCTTGGCCGGAATAGCGCTTTGACGTATGTTGAAGAAGGGTCAAAACAAGACTTCTCTGCACGCATGGGAGCAGTTTTGTGCGTTGGCTGCTTCAGCATAATTGCGCCCGGCCAAAACGAGATGTTCACACGAATGAATGCTCGCGACAGAACCCTTACTCGTGCCATCGTTCCCTGCTCCGAACTATTGCTTAGACTTTGCTTGATGCCTCGCAAGCAGCCGTTTCGTCAGCGCCCGATAGTCGGGACCCACAACTGGCATTAACCATTGGGAAAATCGCTTAAAGACATTTAAACGCAAGTCAATATCACCCAGAAACTCGTCGATCTGATGAACCGAAAAAGGAATGATATTGGTGCCTTTCGAATGTTTGCCATCGGTTCGCTCTTCCATCCACGCAAGTCTTTGGTCGATATCGCGATTCATTTCCGAATCGGTTGGCATGGAGATGTTTCCACTAAAGAATTCAATCAACCACAGCGCACCAATTTCGGCACTAAGTTGACTAAAAAAAGAGGAGTTATAACCATTGAAAGCGAGTCCCGGGACGCTGACCGGAATCATCGAACGATACAGACGAAAATTGTCATTCTCGTCCGTTAGGCGTGATGTCATTTGATTATCAAAAAATGGAACACGCTGCTTCCACCCGGTTCCACAAATCACAATGTCAGCAGGTATGACGTCACCGTTTGACAACACCGCTTCTCCGGCACGGAGTTCGACAATCTCCGTGTGCTTTCGAATTGATAGGCTACCGTCTGCTATTTTCTCATAAAACCCGTCCGTGACGAGGCTAACCGTACTTCGAGCAATCGTCTCCAGTGGTTTCTCCGGGTGTAGTCCGATTTCTCGAAGTCGCAGCTGCTTCGCGACAACGGACTCGACACTGCCGAGCATTCCATTGCGAACCGGTAAGCCTGGTCCGTGTAGGAATTTCTCGAAGCCGCGTACTCTGATATAACGGAACAACCCCTCTCCCATGCGTGTGAGGAAAAGGTACTTGAAATTCAGGATGTTCTTTAACTTTTTCGGAATTTTCCAAATTAGCGTTCGTGCCAGTAGAGTCGTACTCGCGCTGCGTCCAACAGTCGCATTGGCAACATCACATGATGACTTTCCATAGCCAACAACGACTACATGTTTACCGTCGGCATCTTCAACTTTAGTGAACTCGCTGGTGTGACATAGTCTGCCACCTGCCGTGGTAAATGCATCAACACCGGCGTATTCTGGTATTGACGGAATGGAAAATATGCCGTTACAGACGATGAGGCGATCAAACTCAAATTGCTTTGTCTCTACCGATTCCCCTGGCCGCTTTTGGTCAACCGTCACAGTCCAGAATTGGGCAGCTTCGTCGTACTGCACAGTCTTAACACAAGTGTTAAGCATTACCTCGTGGTCGAACCCAAAGTGCTCGGTATAGCTTTGCAGGTACGCTTGTACTTGCTCACCGGACGGCCACTCGGGATAACTTCTTGGCATTGGGTAATCCGAAAGCTCGTAGGTCGTTCTCGGATTCTGAGTGGTGAGCCCCGGATAGCGCCTTGATGCTGACCAAACGCCGCCGACATCCGCCTCCTTTTCCATCACAGTTACGTCAAAACCAAACGCTTTGAAAACCTTCGCAGTACTCAGCCCCGCGAAACCCGCACCAATGATGCCGACTCTAATGGCCATTGAAGCGACCACTACCTTCGCTCAAGAATTCTTTCTTAAGCGTCAACATCCGTTGCTGTCCGCGATCGAAAATACCCTCATACGCTCGCAGTACTTCAATCCTTTCAATTCCGACAAGATGGAGGAGCGCGCCTACTGAAAGAGCGACATAGACACCGTCTACGTACAATCCTACCGTTGCGAGAATGTACAACAAGGCGAGCAGATATTTCTGGTCCGACATTTTCCTTCCCCTGATCCAGCTGGCACTGACGTAATCTGAGCTGGCTGGGCATCAACTTGTGCCAATTACCCTCTAGATCATTCAGGCTCACCTCAAGTTTTGCATTGCTCAGCACCGTCAACTATTCAGTGAGCGCAAAGATTATGCGAAAACCGCTGAAACTTCCCCTTATCTGGCAGTAATCGCACATTGATTGCAGTTTCCGCATAGGCAATGCCCCCTCAACGGTGACAAACTAGAATTATGAGGTTTCAATTTTGGGGAATGCTATGTCGAGTCTGTCTGGGAAAGTAGCGATCATAACGGGAGGAGCGGCATCTATAGGGGCCGCCATTACACGTAAACTACACGCGGACGGGGCCAAAGTGGTTGTCGCGGCTCGAAGTCAGGACAAAGGTGAGGCAATTGCGGCTGAATTGGGTGATGGTTGTAGCTTCATATCGACTGACATTACGAAGGACGAAGATCTACGGGCGCTGGTCAACGCCACAAGAGAGACGTACGGTGGACTTCATATCGTCGTCAACAACGCTTGCTCATACGGTGATGACGGTGCGAGCACTGACCGTGAGACCTGGCTGAATACTATCAACACCAACGCGGTTTCGGCAGCAATATTGGGGGAGATCGCGCGGCCGTTACTAAAGGGCTGTGGCGGATGTATCGTCAATATAGGCTCTGTTTCCGGGCGTTTTCCGCACATAGGCCGTTGGGCCTATCCGGTTGCCAAAGCGACACTTCGACACCTGTCGAAAACACAGGCGGTCGAGTACGCGCAGGACGGCATTCGGGTCAACCTGCTAATGCTGGGTCACATCTGGTCTGACCCGTTTGAAGCTCTAACTGGCGACAATCGTGCACACGCCGATTCCGTTTCCGAACCGTTCAATCTCATGGGGCGTGTCGCCAACGGGGTTGAAGTTGCCAACGTTGTTTCGTTCGTTGCATCCGACGCAGCGTCCTATATCACTGGCGGTGAGATTCCAGTAGATGGTGGTTACAGTGCGATGGGTCCAGAACAGCACACACCGCTCATGCCTCTGCTCATGGAAGGCAATTCCTAAAGTTAACGCATTTGCTGTTAGTGGCCGAACAGAGCACCCAAAAGTACAAGTAAATAAAAATAAAAAGGAGACATATTGTGAAAATAGATAAGTTTGGCTTGGCGGCTGCGGTTGCAATGGCCTCAGTGCTGTCTGTGAGTGGGGCTGTGGCTGACGAAGTTGCGCAGTCCAGTGCCGGTTTTAACGCGGTGATTGAAGAAGTTGTAGTGACCGCGCGCCGTCGCGAAGAAGGCCTGCAAGATACGCCTATAGCGATATCTGCCTACACCGGTGACGCCTTGGATTACCGTGGCATCTCTACGTTAGATGAGATTTCCCGTTTTGTGCCAAGTTTGACATTGGAAAATAACCCGAGCTTTGGTGGCGCGTCTAACTCTGCCGCTATTTATCTGCGCGGTGTAGGACAAAAAGAGTTTTTACCAACCACTGAGCCAGGCGTTGGCTTATATGTAGATGGTGTGTATATCGCTCGCTCAGTGGGTGCGATATTGGATTTAGTGGATATTGAACGTTTAGAAGTATTACGCGGACCTCAAGGTACTTTATTTGGCCGCAATACAATTGGTGGTGCAATTTCCATAACCACGGTTAAACCGCAAGTAGGTGGGACCACAACTGGTAGCTTGGGAATTACCGCTGGCACCGACAGTTTGATGAATTTCAAAGGTTCCGTGGAAACACCTCTTGGTGAAAACGCTGCTGCTCGATTATCGCTGGCAAGCTTCAAGCAAGATGGTTATGTGCAACGGGCAGATGGCATTGACCTAGGCAACGATGACACCATTGCTGGTCGCTTGGCCGTGAATTGGGAACCTACAGATAGTTTTTCTGCCCAGTTTAATTTGGATATTTCTCAAGACCGCGAAAATGGCCCTGCAATGGAATTGATCGGCATTGATTTTACTGATTTAAGCCAGCTCGCCGGCGTTGTGCTGGCGCCGCCACCGCCAATGGCGTTTATTCATAACGTCACAACAGCTGCCTTAGGACCGGGCCAACCTTGCGCTGCAACAAATGCTGCAGGTGCTGGCGTCACGTCTAACCCAGCGAGCGCAAATTGCTATGACAACCGCTATGTCGGCAAAGACGGTAGCGACGAGGGTACTGCGCCTGCTTATTCAGAAAACGATACCTTAGGTGCGTCACTGACATTGAATTATGATGTGAGTGAAACATTGTCTTTGAGGTCCATTACAGCTATTCGTCAACTTGATGCGGAATTTGCGCGGGATGGTGACCACTCTCCTCACCGTATTTCTCAGTTCTCTGATGTTTTAGACCAAGACCAATTCACTCAAGAAATTCAGTTGTTAGGTACTTATGATAGAACGCAATGGGTAGCCGGCTTCTACTATTTTTCTGAGGACGGAACGAATACAAATATCTTAGACTTCACCGTTTCTAATTTCCGTTCAGGCGGTGATTTTGATAACGAAGCTTGGGCAGCATTTGCACAAGTGACTTACGATGTAACTGAAGACCTACACCTAACGTTGGGTGGCCGGTATACAGATGAGCAGAAGTCATTTACACCTGATCAAATCATTTTCCAAAATTACTATGCTGGAATTAGCCAAGTGGTGCCACCGGGTAACCCACTAGCGGCATTGGATGCGCCTTTCCTACAAGCCGGTGAGCGAATTTTACCGTTGTTAGAAAAAGAAATTGAAGTATCAGAATTTACCCCTACTGTGAATTTGGCTTATGACATATCTGATGATGTGATGATCTACTTCAATTACTCGGAAGGCTTTAAATCAGGCGGATTTACACAAAGAGTATTCCCACCAGTTGTTGCAGGTTTTACGGCACCACCAGGCACACCTGATATAGATCTAATTCCCACTTATGATCCAGAATTTGTTGAAGTTGCAGAAATCGGCTTTAAGGCTGTATTAGCCGAAGGAAAGTTGCGATTGAACGGCGCGGTCTTCACCACCGACTATGATGAGTTGCAAGTGCAAGTGTTTAACAGCGTTGCGCCGGTAACCCGTAACTTAGGTCAGGCATCAATCGAAGGCCTAGAACTTGAAGCATTGTTTGCGCCGGGTGCAGGCTGGTTGGTTGAGGGTAGCTTTGCCTACCTAGATGCGAACTACGACAATATTGATACCAGCATTACTCTAATTAGTGAGTCCTTCGACTTCGAACGTGTGCCTGACGTAGCTGCAAGTCTGGGTGTTTCTAAGGAGTTCCAAATGGATGACTCGGGTACATTGGTTGTTCGTGCAGACTGGAGTTATCGCGCTGAGACCTTTAACGACGCCTATAATACACCGCTGCTTGCAACGGACTCGGTACAACTGATTGATGCTAGCGTGCGCTGGATCAGCGCCGATGAAGATTGGTTAGTTACTTTGTCAGGCCGTAATTTAAGCGATGATGATTACTTGATTAGTGGCGTTTATGGCACCGCTTTTCAGTCATTTGAAGGCCTGTTTGATCGTGGTAGACAGTGGCGTTTAGAAGTTAGACGCGACTTTAACTAAGTTCAAAGTGTCCGTTGCATAGAGTTTTAAGGTAAAGAAAGAATAATGGCGAGAGTAAAAATTGCTAAACCAGAGCAAGTTGAGGATCCTGCTGTACAGGGGATTTTTGATTGGGTAACGCAAATGGAAGGCAGTGTTCCTAACCATTTTTATGTGGAGTTGAACTTCCCTGAATTCTTTACTGCAAAACTCGGTGCCACTAAAGTGTTGTGGGAAGCGGGTGAACTTGAAATGGCTGAAATTCAGCACATTGGCATTCTAGTTTCCCAGCGCAATGGCTGCGCCTACTGCACCGCTGCGTTTTGCACTATCCTTAATCATGGTTTGGGTGAGTCCGAAGATCTGGTTGGCGAGCTTTTGCAAAAAGGCACTGACAGTGTAGATAACGCTCGCCTTAAGCATATATTGGAATATGCATTAAAGGTGAATGATGAGCCCGCGGCGGTTACTGATGCGGATATAGAAGGTCTGCGCGGTGTTGGCCTCACAGATAAAGGGATTGTTCAAGTGACCCATATTGTTAGTGATTTTGGGTCTTACAATCGCCTGAATTTGGCCCTACAAACAGACTACGACTACCAGGACCTTTGGCAGAACTTAGCATTTCCTAAGAAGTAGTTTTACACAAAGGCAGTGCTGCGGATTTCGCAAGATCTGCAGCGCAACTGCTCAGCTACTTATGTACTCGCATTAACCCTTCTTGGGTTGTTGATGCAACTAACTCGCCAGCTAAATACAAGCCAACTACATGGCATCTCTTAATTCAGCTATGGTTGTAATAGACTGAGGTTAATCCAGCTGCCTAAAAGGACGTGCTCTGATGACACTGCGACCTGCGCGAGACAAATCCGTGACGACAGTGATTTTTCTGTGTGGCTTACTGCTTAGCTCAATAACCCATGCCAAATTGCCAGCGGATGATGGGGCAGCGTTAACGGAATCTGTGTGTGGCACATGCCATTCTGTGAGCTATCTCGAACGTGCTCAAGGATACGATTCGCCAGAAGCTTGGCGCCAGCTTATGGCCACTATGGTTAGCTTGCCGACGTCACAAGCCCGCACCATTAGCGAGTATCTGGCTAAGCACTTCCCCGCAAAACCTGAGCGACGGCCCAATTTAGTGGCTGGTGACTTTCCGATAGAGATCAGCGAATGGGTCGTACCTACTCTGGGGCAGCGCGCACGAGACCCGATTGAGGCACTAGACGGCTCGATTTGGTGGACGGGGATGTGGGCATCGATTGTCGGACGCTTGGACCCGAAAACGGGGCAGATGGAGGAGTACCAGCTACCTGTTAGCGCGCGCCCGCATTCGATTGTGCCCGGTGCACATGGCTATATTTGGTATATGGGTAACAGCAATGCCACGATTGGCCGTTTAGACCCGACTACGGGCATCATTAACGAGTATCCGACCCATGCAAAGGACCCTCATACCGGCGTATTTCATCCCAACGGCAATCTCTATTTTACCGCACAGCATTCGGGGATAGTCGGAAGACTCGATCCGTTAACGGGTGAGCTGTCTGAAATAGCGACCCGCGCCCGACCTTACGGTATTAAAGTCGGGTCAAACGGGATGCTCTATGTGGCCTACAACGGCACCAATGCCATCGCTGAAATTGACCCGGACACACTGAGTATTCGGTATTTTGACATTCCTGATCCGCGCACTCGTATTCGGCGACTCGATATCGCCAGCAATGGATCAATCTGGTTCGTTAATTCTTCTCTGGGTAAAATCGGCAATCTCGATCCTAAAACAGGTGCAGTAAAGCAATGGGATTCTCCGAGCGGACCTTCATCTCACCCCTATGCGATCGCTGTTATTGATGACGTAATCTGGTACAACGAGTCGGGTATGCGACCAGATACCTTAGTTCGGTTTGATCCGGCTGCAGAGCGCTTTCAGAGCTGGGCGATCCCCTCGGGTATTGGCATCGTGCGTCACGTTTGGGTCACCAAAGATAAAAACCTCTTGATTCATCAAAGTAGTAGTAATCGTATCGGCCTGGTGCACATACCCCGTTGAGTATTCCGACTTCTTGGACGCGGATGAAATGCGAGTGCAATCCACGATTCGCAGGATTAATGACCGCTAATTGGACGGGAAGATGAGCATGGAAACGATAAAAATACAGACCGAACTGGGCGTGATATCAGCGCTATCATCGGGCTCTGGCCCTTTAGTGCTCATGCTGCATGGTTTTCCCGACACGAAGGAGACATGGCTCGCGCAAATTGCCTTTTTTGCCAACAATGGGTTTCGGGCGGTTGCAGTGAGCCTTCGAGGTTATGAGCCGTCCTCAATGCCGCAAAATGGCGATTTTAGTGATACAGCACTTGCTCAAGATGTTGTCGATGTTATGGACGCACTAGGGGCGACCTCTGCGCACTTGGTGGGGCATGATTGGGGCGCTGCGATTGCTTATCGTGCGGCGTACCTTTTTCCCGAGCGGTTTAATAGTCTGACAACGATGGCGGTTCCTCATGCGGGAAACTTCGCTAACAAAGCGTTCTTCACACCCAAGCAGGCTGTGATGTCGTGGTACATGATGTTCTTTCAGTTGCGCGGCCTATCTGATTGGTGGGTGACGCGTAAGAATTTCAAATTCCTTCGGCGACTGTGGAAGGTGTGGAGTCCGGACTGGGTGTTTTCAGTGGCGGAGTTTGAGCAGCTGTGCGACGCATTTCGAAAGCCCGGTGTGGTACATGCTGCGCTTAGCTACTATCGCGCTGCATTGGGGCCAGGTGCGGCACCTATTACACCAGCGAGACGGGCTGCTAACCGTTATAGCGTAGCTGTACCTACCCTGGGTCTTACCGGCGCCAATGAAGGTTGTATTGATGCCGAGGTATTTAAAAGCCTGATGGTGTCCGGAGACTTTCCCGCAGGCTTAGACGTAAAAGTAATACCCGGAGCAGGGCACTTCTTACACCGTGAACAGGCGGATGAGGTTAACGAAATCGTATTGGCATGGCTGCATAGACACGCTACGGCACAACCCGCATAGCGGAGAAAATAATAATTCTGGTCCCAGTCCTAATCCTAAATTCTTATGGCAGGAGCAAGCTATAAGTGAACAGCGGCTAGCGGGTAAGCGCGTTCTTGTTACTCGCTCTGCTGGCCAAAATAGATGGTGTTGATTTGGGTAGCCTGCGGGCGCTCGTTTCGCCACACAGTCGACGGTTTTGGGTGCTCCTTTAATCAATAAACGCAGTTGAAGAGCAGGATCACTGCCACCGGCAGGCATGTGATGAGATAGATCGACTAGTCACGATATAGGTCTTCAAAGTAACGCTTATTCGTTAACAGATCTGCTGCCAACAGCCCTTTTGTTTGTCCTATACTGCTAACACCAGTGAAGAGTGCAAATCGGTTCTCTAGAGCGGGCAATACTATGATCAAAAAAAAGGCAAAAAACTGCGCGCACCGGCGTGAGCTAGCCATTTTGGTCAGCCTCTGTGCGTGTGTTGCGATGAGCAGCATGGCCATGGCTGCCAAACAAAACCCTGCAGGGGCGCCTGATCCACTGGGGCCCAATTCAGAGCGGCCCAACATTGTATTGATACTGTTGGACAATACCGGGTGGGGAGATTTTGGCCCCTATGGCGGTGGCGAGCTCCGCGGGGCACCTTCACCATCAATCGACAAACTGGCCACTGAAGGCCTCACGCTCACCAATTTCAATACCGAACCGCAATGTACCCCTAGTCGCTCGGCACTCATGACCGGGCGCTTTGCCATTCGTAGCGGCACGCAGTCGGTGCCAATTGGTGTGCCTTACTACGGCCTGCTGCCCTGGGAAGAAACCATTGCAGAACGGCTTAAGAGCGCAGGTTATGCAACCGCTATTTTTGGAAAATGGCACTTGGGTAAAACCCAAGGGCGCTTTCCCACCGACCAGGGTTTTGATCAGTGGTATGGGATTCAAGATAGCTCCGGCGACGCGGTGCGCTATTCAGAGTGGATCGATCAATACTCTATTCGGGCCGATGTGGAACAATCTCTGCCGAAGAATGAATATCCCTGGATTCAAACCGCCAAGATGGGTGAAAAACCCACCCGGGTTAAAAAGTTTGATCTGGATGCCAAGCGCAGCATTGATGGCGATTTAATCACTATGGCTAGCGACTATATCAAGGCGCAGGCGCGAAAGAAAAACCCCTTTTTTGCTTATGTCCCGCTGACAGCCATGCATTTTCCAACGTTACCGAGTGACGAGTTTGCCGGCAAATCTGGCAATGGTATTTACGCAGATTTGCTGATGCAGACCGATCACTACGTGGGGCAAATATCGAATGCGGTAAAAAAAGCGGGTATTGAGGAAAATACAATATTCATTGTGACTGCGGACAATGGGCCTGAGGTAGCGGAAAACGGAGGAGGGCAATTCACTGGCTGGACCGGGCCATGGGCAGGCAGTTACTTCACAGCACTGGAAGGCGGTTTGCGCGTGCCATTTATCGCCAAATGGCCAAAGCAAATTCCCAAAGGAACCCGCAGTAACGAAATTGTACATCTAGTCGATTTATTTCCGACCATGCTTGAAGCTGCGAATGTTAACGTTCCTGTGGACAGAGTGATCGATGGCAAGTCCATGATCCGATTCATGAAGGGTAAAACCAAAAAATCACCCCGAGAAGGGTTTCCTATATTTGTCGGCGATGAGTTGTATGCGGTGAAATGGCGCAATTGGAAAGCCCATTTTATCTGGCAAACCACAAAATATAGCCCGAAAAAGGAGTACTCCACGGTCGCTAAAGTGGTCAATCTTATTCAAGATCCCCGCGAAGAGCGACAAGCGGTAGAACCCTACAATGCCTGGACTCAATATCCGGGTGTTAATGTGCTGTTGGGTTATCAAAAAAGTTTGGCGCTGCAGCCAAATATCCCTAAAGGTGCTCCTGACTCTTTTACGCCGCCGCCACTCAAGCGCCGAAAATAAGCTGGTGTTTTCAGTGATTAACGCAACCGATGAAGAACCGCCGTTGGTCTATGGCGATCGCATGGTTGACTCACATTCGCACAATGCCCTTGGGCGTTTTCTGACACTAGGTATCAATCTTAACTATTAGCAGCGTGGGGTGTTCATTACCTGTTTATCCAAACTCGAATGATGTCAGTCCAAATACGCGATTCATCTCCAAGGTGGGTTGCGCACCGAGGTACATTTTTGCGCAGCGAAAAACATCTTCTAAGCCAAATGACGCGGCAAGCGCCACCGCTTTCTTATTCACCTCAGGCACGTCCAGTTGAACCAGCTCGCCCTGCACGGCAGACATGAGGTGTGACACCACCTCTCTAGCACCCGAGGGGGTGTAGGCCAGAACAGGTCCAAATTTGACTCCTTTTTCCGCGGGTCTCAGTGCTGCAAAGGCTTCGAGATTGTCGCCATCCTTGAGTACAGCGGTTTTCATCCCCGGTGCTGACAGCCAGCGCTTCAGAAACCCGCTCCGATCGCAGGGGAAGCATGATCTATCCAGTGCCATGATATCAGTGAAGTCCTCGGCGGCCATTGGTCTACAGTGAACGCTCGCATGACCTGCGGCTTCGCCTTGGAAGCGAACGTCTTCATAGAGATACTCGAAGCCGCCACGGCTGTAGTAGGGCACCATGTGGAGCACACCGTCCATACCCACCAAGGCGTCAGATCGCAGCCTGTCTCGTAGACGGTTTAGGCGGTGCTGCCAGAGTACGTTTCCCAAACCTTGCTGTCTTTGGTCTTGTCGCATGATGAACAAACCCATGAACCCACAAATACCTTCGTAACTGAAAATAGAGCCGCCCCCTAACAACTCGCCACCACGACGAAGAGCAATGAAGGCGTCTGGATCGTAAGCCCTGGCGATGTCTATGTCAGAAATACCTGGGTTCCAGCCTTCGGAGACAGCCCATTCCCGGAGTATTGCTACCTCGCTGGGGGTCATTAGGTCGAGCTCGAGTTCATTGGGTAATGATGTTTTCATGGTTTTTTCTCAGATGGCTTGGTTTTAGTCAAATTACAGTCTGTGTTTCGCGGTGTAAACGTGGGCGCGTCGACTGTGGGGCGGGGGTTCTCCGCTTCCCTTTCCCTCAGCCGCTTGGCTTGGTCCAGATTCATCCCGCGGTAGTCCTTGCGCCAGCGGCAGTCGATGTGGTCCGTTATCCCCAGCTGTCTGTATGTCTTGGTGACAGTCCTGCTATGCGCTATCAATACACCAGCCTCGCGGACTGTGTGAAGGATTTCTTCAGCATGGTAAGGGTTCGTCGGCATGATTCAGGTCTCCTCATTTAGCTTTTTTACCACGGTCGATCTGGTTCAAAAAAGCAAGGCGAGCTTATTAAGGTTCGATGGCTGTCCGAGACTGCAGAAAAAGCGCCACAACGATACAGAGCATCCCGCCGCCTTGAAGCACTGTCAATGTACTATCGATACTAAACCATGCAATGGCCGCAGCGAACGCGGGCACGGCGGCAAGCCACGCGCTGGCCTCAGTGGCTGTTCGCAGCGATAAGGCACGAAACCAAAGGCCAAACGAAATCACGCTGGCGGGGATAGCCAGCCAGAAAAACCACAGCCCCTCGCTGAGTGTTTGGGGCATCCAAAGGGTTGGACCGCGAAGTAGCAGCGTTACGCCAGCTAATAGTGCCGCACCAAAGATCATTTGCTGAGCGTTGAAGTGCCACCCGCCGCTGATGTTAAGTCGCTTGGACAGCAGGGTTGCTACTGCCCAAGAAACGGCAGCGAGGACGCTCAAGAATACACCGTAGTGTGTGTTGTCTACTTCGCGGTTAGCAAGGACACTGGGTATATTGGTCACCAAGATTAGACCCACAACGCCCAATATCAGTGACACCGCAAGGGTTCGGCTCAGACCGCGCTTGCCAACCACGCAGTCAACCCCCGAGACCATCAATACATTACTGAAAACAATAGCGGCGACAACAGCTGGAGGCTCAACGGCAAGCGCAATGTGCACGGGTGCCATGACACCAAACGTCTGAAAAAATCCAATCAACGCCACGTGAAAGAGGGGGATTGCGGGTTCTGTTTTGGAAATAAATACCGCCGACACAAGGTACGCGACGAAAGCGGCAACGAGAAACCGAGCAGTTACAAGAGACAGGGCATCCGCGCCGCTGGCCAACAAAACGGCTGCGGATGGAAAACTTGATCCCATCAGCAAGGTCGATAAGGTAATCGTCGGCAAAAACGAATGTCTGTGGTCAGTCATATGTTATCCAGCGAGCACTCTGCCGCGCTTATAGGAAGTCCGCAACCATGGCCTGCGTACAAAGGAACCCCGTTCGCTTTGCCTTAGCATCAGGTTCCGCCATGTCCTCTACGATGAGGTTTGATTCTCGCGTTCCTGGGCCATCTGATGGACAGCCTGTTCGAAGCGCAGCAATGGAGTAACGCACAGATAAGACTACCGATTGGTAAATAGATGTAAACAAACCTGTGACACCTCCGAAACTCAGTAACTGGAATTATTGCAACATAGTTTTTTAAGGTTCTGTTTGCGGTAGTACAAGGGCGAGTTGAAGTATATGGCATAGTAGCGGCCTATACTTTTCAACTCCATCTCTTTAACCAGCTTTCAACCTCTGAAGGTTGCACCCGATATCTGGTGATATTGCCCTCAGGCAATCCAGTCAGCTCCGTCTTCAGTATTTTCATGAAGCGTGTACTGTTTTGCTCCACAATGTATCATTCTATGAACTGCTTCATAGCAGAAACCGTCCCGCGCTTTTTCAGACCGAAACGGACAATGTTGGCGACCAGCTGAGCGATAAAATCTCAGTAACGCAATCGAAACGGATCGTGATGACGGAGTGGTAAACAAGCAGCAGAAGATCGATCGCAGGATTTCTCATAGGCCCAAGACCCTGCCGATAGAATTAGCGAGGTGTTCTACTCTGAATAGGCGCTTAATATGCTCTATACTTGCCGAGTGAACGAAACAGAAAACAACATTACGTCGTGGTGCGGTTCAAAAAGAAACCGGCCTTCAGGGCTAGCAGATTATGATCAACGTTGCTTCATGGGCGGTACGTTACGGCGATCTTGATCACAGCACGCTGGTTGATGCTGGCCTAGCAGATGGTGATGTGACCGATCGTGCTCTCCTTGACAACCCCATCTCGTCAGAGACTTTCGGACGGTCTGATAAAAGTAAGATACCGGCGGCCGCAATCAGCGCTGCTGCGGTGTTGGATTCGGCGTGGTCAAAGGCAGGGTTAAGCCCGGCACGTAATCGCCTTGATGGTCGTGGTCATCGTGTCAGACACGCCGATACGGCTTTGGTGGTAGGCAGCTCTCTTGCACTTGCCGATGAGGCCTGTCACTTTGTCGATACTCCGCGTCAGCGACTAAGCCCCTACTCGTTATCGAAAATTCGCGGCAATGCACTGACAGCGCCGCTTGCTATTCGGTTTGGATTGGGCGCGGGCAGCCACACCGTTAGTGCGGCCAGTGCAACGGGCGGCCACGCCTTGGTGTCTGCAGCCCAACTGATTCGCTCCGGACAGGCCAGCCGGGTGGCGGTTGTCTGCCTAGATCAAATGCGGCACGAGGCCATTCGAGGCGGGTTGGGGGCCACCGGCGCGAGCAGTGCATCATACCCATCACTACCCCTATCTGCAGAGCGGAGTGGCATGCGGCCTGCTACCGCAGCTGTAGCAATGATTCTAGAGGCTGACGACTCGTGCCGATCGAGGGGTCATGCTGGTTTGGCTCGCTGGCTTGGGGGTTGCCTACGCCACGATTGCCACCATTTAATGGCCCCCCTGCCATCGGGCAAGGCCTTGATTGAGGCCAGCAATGCCGCGCTTGGACAAGCTCAAATCGCGATTGAATCCATCGACTGGGTATCGCTACACGCGACCGGCACACGCGTGTGGGATCAACTCGAAATCGACGTTGTGAGGCAGCTATTTGGCTGTCAACTACCGCACTTGAGCGCCTTCAAACGAACGTTTGGCCATACGATGGGGGCAGCCGGCTTGCTGGAAGCAGGCATTGTGTGCGAAGGCCTTTTTCAACGACGACTGCCTCCCTGGCCCGAACCCACAGATCCGACTTTGGGGTTGCTTCCATCGTCAAGGCAGGCGACGCATGCCACCCATGCCATGATGTGGTCTGCGGGTATGGGTGGAGACGTCGTCGCAAATATTTTCGCGGCACTGCCATGACACTGTTGACGATTACGCCTGACCTACCCCAAGCGTGGTATGACAAACTTTCGGGGCAACCTTGTTTTCGTGCCGCCTGGGCAGCGACGGTCGCACGCTACGGTGAGGTTACGGCCTGGTGGCGCGATGGCGAACCCATCAGCTACCGCACTTTGCATGAATGGGCGATTGCACTGCAGACCTCGTCGTCGCCGGTATGGATTGATGGAAACCATACTGACTGGCTGGCGCAAGCGTTGGCTTGCTGGCTGGAAGGCAAGGCGGTGCTGTTTTATGACGGCACTTGTTCGAGGCCCGCATTATCGCCAAGGCAAGCTGCATCATTACCGACCGGTACCCATGCCATCTACTTTACTTCTGGTACAACAGGTGAGCCAAAGCCCGTCGTCCGTAGCACCACCTTTGCTTTACGGGAGGCATGGGCTTACGCCCAGGATTTGTCATTGCCGTCAGGCCGCACAGCGGTTGCGCTAGTCCGCCCGTGGTTTGGAGCCCTGACCAAACACAGTTTGGGCATGCTGCTCTCCGGGACAGCTCAAGCGTTTGCCAAAAGCAGTAACCTCGCCGATAGCGACGCGTCCGTCCTGTATTGCACACCCTCTCAGGCGCAAAGGATAGGCGCTGTGCAACGCTGGGATGTTATCAGTCTTACTGGAGAGCCGGTTTCCAACCAACACCGCAAGGGTCTCTCTGACATGCTAGCGCCAAACGGTTGGATCTTGGATGCTCTTGGGAGTACTGAATGTGGGGTAATCGCTCGACGCTGGATCAATTCTGATTCTCTCTCGAGAGAACTGGGGAATTTTGTGGGCGAGGTGCTACCGGGGAAGTTGGTGAGTGTTGACGAAGACAAGCGCCTTACGGTCACGTTATTCGAGGGCACGCCCTTATTCACAGGTGATTTAGCGGTTCTCCGAGACCGAAAAATCGAGCTGCTAGGGCGAGCGTCGGCGCTGCGTAAAGCGCATGGCGTGTGGTATGACAGTACTCCGCTGTTGAGGGCTTTGCGCGTCCACCCCGACATTATGCATGCAGAATTAGCGCCTGAGGCTACCGACCAACAACAGCTAGTGGTGAGAATTGCGTGTCCGAAAACGTTGACGCTAACCACACTTGAATCGTGGCTTCTAGAGGCTTTATCGGACCTATGGCTATTCCCAGTTATCGAGCGCTTCGGTGAAGATACGGTTCTGGGCCCGACGGGAAAGCGCCAGCTCTGCGGCCCTGCAAGCGACGTGACTCAGCCCCGAAGTTTAGCCGAGCTTGTGGCTGACATTGTACTGGGCGAAATAGCGTTGCCCGACGACGCGAAGGTAACAAATCTGCGCTTCGACGCTTTGGGCGTTGACTCGCTCGATTTCGTGAGCGTCGCCATGGAACTGGAAGCCCGCACAGGAGTCGATGTTTCAGAGACGCTGCTGCTGAGCGACACACCACGCACTGTGAGGCGACGCTTGGGTAACCCATCCACCAATCCGTTTGGGTTTCATCAGTTAGCTAATGGCAGCGGCACTAGAGAGCTACTCTGTTTGGGTCGAAGCCTGGCTTCTACCCAATCTGAACTGGATCCGATGATTAGCTTCCAGTTAAGCCCGTGTCTACGTACACAAAGCAGCCGATATACCCTGGCCCATCTCGCAAGACAGTTATTGGTCAACAATCCTAGTTTGCAGCAAGTGAATAGACCGCGGTTGGTCGTGGGTTTTTCGCTGGATGCTGTGTTAGCCATAGAGCTAGCCTTTGCCCTTGAAACGTCTGGTATACCGGTAAGTGGTGTGTTGCTGCTGGATCCACCCACGCGAAAGCGCAGGTCATGGCTGCGTAAACGCACGCCGCTCTTGGGTGAGTGGTTAACCATGCGCTGGTTTCGTAACCGAACGTCCTTTTCAAGGGAATTACGCCGTCGAGCGATCGCCCGACAGCCGACACGTAGATTACAAGCCCCCGTGACGGTGCTCCACCGAGGTGCTGCGGAGTGCTGCTGGTTGGATGAACAAACTGCGATCCATTATGTTGGGCTAGAGGATGTCCCTCACAAGGCGCTTATCGAAAACCCCACTGCACGAGCGCATTGGTTGGTATATTTTCGTCAGTGGTCGGAGGAGCACGACTTACGCTAGGGATGATCCTTGCGGCGCCTGTTAGATGGGATCTATGTCGATAGCCCGACAGGCCCCCGGTTTCGCTGGGTCAAGGCACCCTCAAGCGCCGAGCTGCGCCAGCTGTCCCACACCATCGCCCATCGCGTGAGCCGTTTTCTCGAATGCCAGGGTCTGCTGGTGCGTGACGATGAATCCGCACAGCTGACCTTGAATGCCCCGGATGATGACGACCCGATGCACACCCTGTTCGGGCATTCCATCACCTATCGCATCGCCACCGGGCCCCGGCAAGGTCGACAGGTGCTAACCCTGCAAACACTCCCCGCCATCAATGAGCCACCGGACATTGGCGTGGGTAATGTCTCTGGGTTTTCCCTGCATGCCGGGGTTGCGGCGAAAGCCAATGAGCGCCACAAACTCGAACGCCTGTGCCGTTACATTGCCCGGCCCGCCGTGTCCGAGAAACGGTTGTCGCTTACCGCACACGGCCAGGTTCGCTACTCGCTCAAAACCCCCTGAAACGACGGTACCACTCACGTCATTTTTGAACCGCTGGATTTCATAGCTCGCCTCGCTGCACTAGTACCCAAGCCCCGGGTCAATCTGACCCGGTATCACGGTGTACTCGCTCCTAACTGTAAATATCGGGCGCTGATCACCCCCGCCCAACGGGGTAAGGGACGAAAATTCCAAAAATCCGACTCCCCGGCAGACCGGACGCCCATAGAGCGACATGCCGCAATGACGTGGGCACAGCGGCTAAAACGGGTGTTCAATATCGACATCACAACCTGTCAGGACTGCGGCGGTGCTATGAAGGTGATCGCCTGTATCGAAGACCCCGACGTGATCCAGAAAATACTCACCCATCTGCAGCTGAACACTGAGACTACTGCATCCAGGGCACTGCCTGAACCGCGGGCACCGCCGATATCTGATCTTTTCGATACCCTGTGAGGACGACGATTTAACGGTGTACATGCTATTTTTCGAAATGGTAGTGAACCGTATGGGTTGTCAGTGAGGAACAACCGAAACTCTCGCTACCATTGCTCCCACCACGCCATAATCCTGCGCAAAAGCCACCAAATTACCCTGCATCCAGATTCAGTGCCGGTAGGAGCCAACACCTATAGGTTGGAAATCTATCGATTAGGGGGGTTTATACTTCCTAAACTCAGCCAGTTTTAAACTCGCCAATGTGCAAGTATAACTCATTTATCACGATTTTCTCTCTATAATTTTATGGCTTCCAAAGAACCGCTCTAAATTAGAATGTTGGGTTTTAGTATCAATAACATTTTGCTTGCTAGTCTGGTGGGTATGATGACTTGTATCTAAATTCTTGGGTAGATTTAAACCAAACTTCAGCGACATTCTCTGCCAAATATTTTCATCTCCAAGCGACCCGTAAAAGTATCTATCATCGGATAGGGTTGAAAAGAAATCTAGAACCCGTTGATGGTTTCTTTCGTACCAATTTGTATAATGAGTATATTTATCCAGCATATACAAAGATTTTACATCCAATCCAATGGATGTCAGAAATTCAAGATCCTGTTCCCGCCCGTAATAAAAGTTATGTACTTTTATATCGTCAAAAGTCATACCCTTTGAGTGCGTCGCCATGCTCTTAAACCATTCGTTTTTATTTCTGTGCAGGTAAACAAATAATACATCTTGCTGCGTTTGAATTATATATTTGGCAAGTTCCAAGTCCCAAAATGGGGTATCTGAAAATATCTGATGCTCTTGAAACAAACTACTGCTTATTATTTTTTCATAATTGCCATTTATCGCATCAATGTCCCACAGCGCATTGTTTTGCTCAACCCAACTTAACGTCTTAAAACCTGCTCTTCGAAAAAATTGGGTGAAACTCTTTGTTCCTGTTCTCTGGACGCTTAGGTTAATAATAATCATGCTATTTCATAAGGTGTTATTTTAAAATTTGTCCCTTCATCAACACCAATATTCCTACAGATGGTCTTTCTTTCATTATTTGATAACCCGTCAGTAAATTCCATAATTTTTTCCCAATCAATGAAATGATTTGCCTCTTGTGGAATAGGTAAGTTCAATGACTGATATCCCTGTGGATATAACATCGTAAAATTAACTGTTTTTTTGTCGCAAAAAGCGGCTTTTAAACCACTTGATTTCATCATCAAATAAAAAACTTTATCGCAAATCGGTGAGAATGCCTTAGGCATGAGTGACCATCTTGAAAGTACAGAAAACCTGCCCTTTAACAATATGAGTTCGCTTGTGTCTATGTGGTGTTTTTCAGACTTTCAGTTGAGTTCAACGCCGTTAGGGTGTCTAAAAATTCTTCTAGAGTAAATATAATCTATTTCTTCAAAATTTAGATCAGAATTTGATGCCGAATTTAGGCAGGAAAAAAAATGATCTGGCTCATACCAGTTATCTGCGTCCAACTGGAATCAGCCGTAACTGCAAGCCAACCAAGACCGATAAAAAGCGTGAGGGTGATATGAATAATTATCCTGCTTGCGCTGAACATTAGCCTCTCCCAGCATTCTTTTTTGCTAATGCTCCAAAAGGAATCAACAGATGTAACAGCGTATATAGTTTCAGATTTAAGGTCAACAGGTTTTGAAGCCACGGTAGTTTTTGGGGCAGCCAAAGCCTTAACAGATCCAAGACCGCGACGAATGCGTGCGGTATTTCGGATTGGCATAGGCTCCACGTGATCTACAGTTAGCACGGCCTCAGACCATTTGGCGGATTCTTGAATATAAATGCAGTGCAAAGATTGCGCGGTCGGAAAAAATGCGCTACGCAAGAAGAAATAATCGGAGCCTTCCACATGAACTCAAGTCCATTTAGAGCTATCGTTATAGCTATCTTCGTCACTACTTTTGCCGCATGCACTACAACCCCTGACTACATGGCTCAAGTCCAAATGCCAGAGCAACAAGAGGAGCAGAAACCGGAGTCAGCGGAGCAGAAAGACGAGAAAGCGTCAGGCGTTCCAAACTGGCTTTGGTGAGTGCTTGGCATCTTGGCGGTGGGTGCACTTGCAGGAGGAAGCTCGTCTTCTGAGGAGTGTCTTCTTGTTTCTGATGCTTCAGGAAACGTGCGGGCATGCCGACCTGGTGAATAGCGTCGGCGAAAAAGGTGTGCAAGTCATAGAATAAATTCTGGTAGACCCGGGTTTTCCCTGCATGCCGGGGTTGCGGCGAAAGCCAATGAGCGCCACAAACTCGAACGCCTGTGCCGTTACATTGCCCGGCCCGCCGTGTCCGAGAAACG